>CEPF01038651.1_pt1 | contig 42940 bp, 57 predicted proteins | sample 530441 | NCBI WGS metagenome assembly CEPF01 (sample SAMEA2620094, study PRJEB7988) | marine metagenome | biome: marine biome (ENVO:00000447); feature: deep chlorophyll maximum layer (ENVO:xxxxxxxx); material: "saline water (ENVO:00002010), including plankton (ENVO:xxxxxxxx)" | depth 25 m
TGCCGAGGATCTGGTCAAGCTTTCCTGACGCCTCCAGGAAGTCCTCACCGACGTTGTAGGTCGGGAGAGCACCGCGCTCCGACAGGAGAGCATAAAGTTCATCGGCAGTGAACTCGCCGTACTTACCGCCATCGAAAATCTTGGCCCCGCCTGTGGGCACATCTTTGAAGCCGTAGCGAGTGGCTGCTTCCCGCATGTTGACATCACGGTAGTTGCCGCGTACGGACAGAACCTTTACAGCGTCCTTCCACGACTGTCCGAAATATCGGTTGCCTCGCCGCATCCAAGTGACCGAGGTATCACCGATCATGTTTCGGATGTGGTGGCCAGGACGAGGGAGCGTGATAGCGAACTTCCAGGAGTTCAGCAGGGGAGCATAGATCGTCCGAACGAAGTCACCAAGCTCTCCCTGGAACTGCCTGCTGGTGCGGAATACCTGCTCCACACGCTGAAGCTCTTGCGCCATCTCCTTCTTGATGTAGATATCCTCCGGGAGATGGGCAATGAACCGGCTCTGCCCTGACGCCTGGAGACGCACATAGCCGGAAGCCTTCTTTGTCGACACGGCACCCACGCCCTTTGCCATTTCGACAAAGCTGAGCGCGGTGCCCTTGTTGAATGCCAACTCCTGTCGAGCCAGGCTGAGCTTGTGCAGGAACTCCAGCGGGTCTTTCACGTCCCACTCTCGCCACTGATCTGCGAGTGCCTGATCGAGCGGAGTGTCCGTGCTCTTGGAGAGACGGGCTGCTTTGTCCATATCGAAGGCGTAGTCGAGACCCTTAGCCTTCAACATGTCGTTGATGATTTCAGGCTCGGAGGCAGTGCGAAGGAAGACGTTGCCCATCGACCCGGCTGCGTCAAGATCGAAGAATTCATCCAGCATCCCCGAGAGCATGTCGTACAGCTCTGCCTGCTTCGCGTCCGTGGGTCGGGTTCCCTGTCGGAGCATGTTGTAGGCACTGGGGAGAAGATCTTGCTGAGGACTGAGTTGCTTGGCTTTGCGAGAAATCGCGTTGAGCTGACTGTTGACGTACGCCGTGCGCATCGACATGCTGTTCTGCCATGCGTGTGCGATAGGCATAGCCTGCTGAGCCATGTAGTTCTGGTTGAACCACTGCTGGATCTTGTGCTTCGCTATCCCGTAGGGGTCGATGATCCGGTTGCCGAACTGATCGACCATTGCAGGGACATCCTCAGATAGGTCCCTGTATGGCCCGCTGCGGCCCTTCTTCTTTTTCTTCGTCTTCGTGACAAACTCTGCGGCCTCATCGAAGAGCATGTCCCGCCAGTCACCCGACAGGGGGGTTGTCTCATCGACAACTTCTGCCCACTCCTCATTCGCTCCAAGACCGTCATCGCCCTTCTCAGGGCGAGAGCGGAAGTCGACATCCACGTCATCCCACACACCGTCTGTAAAGGTGCTCTCGGCTCGACGCAATTCGATAGCAGTAGACGCGGATGTAGCTTGCGTGTCAGCACGGGAAGCCGCGTTTGTCGTGGCGACAAGCTCCCTGCCCAGGGCAGCATCAACCAGTTCTTCCGCGACAGTCTCGCCATCGGGAGTAGCGTTGATCTTCGATCCCTCCGCCTCGACACGCTTCTTACGGGCCTTCAGGGCGCGAGTCTTCAGGATCGCACCTGAGGGGTCCTTCATAAAGGATTCGATCTTGGCCAGTTCGTCGCTAGAGAGCTTGTGCGCCTCTCCCCTGGCCCTGGCAGCGAACGCCGCCTCATTCTGTGCCGCACGAGCCCGAAGAAGTGGGGCAGCATCCATGATGGTGTCGGCCAGGGCCTCCGCCATATAGTTCGTCCCGCCCGTACGGTACTGAAGGTAGTAGTGCGTCTTCTCTCGCCCTGCTCGTCCGCTTTCTTTCTTGCGGATCATCGCCTTGACAGTGGCGTTGTCGACGCCCAGTTCTCGGGCGATGTCAGCGAGGGACGAGTAGTTGAGCGAACCCCAGCCGTGCCCTGAGTCGACAAGGTTGTTGGGCCGCCGCCCTTCAGCGTTCTTCAGCAGGCCCTTGTTGCCATACTTCTTCGAGTCCGTGAGGATCTCGATGACCTCTTCTCGGGACTTCCCTGCCAGTCCCGCTGCAACAGCGTCAGTGACGGCAGTAGGAGCCGCCTGGGTGCCGTAGTTGAACAGTCCCTGGTCGATGGTGCGGCTCATACCAAGGCTGTCTCCGCTGGCAAGCAGGCCCCGATAGACCTCATCCATCGAAAGCATCACTGTGTCGGTTCCGACACCGATGCCCATGTGCGCCCCGATGTCGTCAAGGAGCTTTGCCTGGTCCGCCATGACCTGCATTACGGCAGCCTTATAGACACCGGTCCTCTGCTGGCTGTAAAGATCCTGGAAGCGCTTGCCCTTGATTCCCCGCGAACGCATCACATCGAGCGCGGCAATCTCGATAGCGTCTGACTGCTGTCGAAGCATGGTGTACTGACTGAATCCGTTGAGCTGATCCACGTACCGGCCCAAGCCCTGCCCACGAGCCTTCTCAGTCCGGGCTACCTTCATGCCCATCTTCTTGAGGTAGTGCAGGTAGCCCTTGCTCTTCAGGTCTGTCAGTTCAGCGTCAAGAGCACGCGCAAGACCCTCACCGAGCTTGGCCCAATAAGGGTCATTGTTCTCCAGAAGACGCTGAGACGCTTCCGCCGCTTCTTCGGGGGTCTTCGGCTTGGACGCGCGGGGAACTCCGAGCCGATCCGACAGGATGCGGGCCAAGTTCTGGTCCATGTTGCGGAGGGTGTCGAGAACGTCGTCCCCCGGCTCGATGACATTCTTGATGTCAACAAGACGACGGGTGAGCTTGTCGTCCTTGTTCACCTTGCGGAGATAGTCGAACAGTTCGTCCCCGATAGCGTTTCGAACACTACTCTCGTCGGCCACTGCACGAGCCTGGAATGCGGACACAGAATCGACTACATCACCCTGCGGTGCGACAGTACGCCGATACTCGTTCTTCAGCAGAGCGAGGCGCTGTTCGATGTACTCCTTGCGGGGCTTGAGGCCCTGGGGAACGTCCTTATCCGCGTACGCGGCAAGGTCGCTTCGGAGCTTGGAGAGTGTGAAAGGCTGAGTCGCACCTGAAGGGTCGACCACTCGATGGGAGGCAGGGAGAGAGTTGGCCCACTGATTATAGGGAGGGGCCTGCTGGGCTCCCCGTGCTACGTCATCTGACAGTCCGCCGAGGAAGTCTGAAATAGGGCCTCTGTTGGGGCTCATCCTGATCGTGTCCGCGACAGAGGGAGCGGCCATAGGAGCAGGAATCTCATCTGCGGCACCCACAGGCACCTCTACGTCCGGGGCCTTGGCTGTCGCACCGAGAATCTCATCGAGAGGGGAGGAGACAGCAGGAGGCACAGGAACGTCATCCGCTGCGGCAGGAAGCGCACGCTGGGCGGCTGATGCAGAGGGAGCAGTAGGTGCACTGGGCACGCCACGAAGAATGTCCTGAGCCTTCTCAAGATCGGTGCCGAAGAACTCCAGGTTCTCCGTCTTTACAGGCGCGGCAGACGTGCCTGTGGGGCGGAAGTCCTCCGGGGTGAATGTCGTCCCGCCCTCAAAGGGGTTCTCATTCTGGAACGTGGAGCGCTGCTGTTCCTTCTCAGCCTTAGCCGCCTTCGTCCCTGCCGTGGGAGTAGGAAGCTCGGTTGGGGCTTTCGCACCCACCAAACCGCGAGAAGCCGAACGAAGACCTTTGTCCGCACCACGAGCAAGAGCGCCAGCGCCCTTGATGAGACCCGTACCCGACACCCACGTCAGAGGGTCAAGAGCAACATCGGCTGCGAATCCCGCAACCCCCTTGAATGCAGGGGAAACGTTGTCCTGAACATCCTTGTAGTCCGGGTTGAATGCTGCCTGACTCTTGTCGTACCCGTACTCAATCAGATCCGAGTTGGACTGCTTCATGGACGGGCTGTTGGACGTGAGCCCCTCAACGAACTTCTTGTTCGTGTCGTTGCCTGCCAACATCTTGAAGATCGACAGAGCAGGGCTCCCTGCAAGTCCGCCCGACAGGAGGGGCGGCATCTCAGGGATGCCCGAGATGTACTCCCCGATCCCGCCCAGGAAGTCACCTTCCTGCGTTCGCTTGGCTCCGCTGACCTGCCGGTCGATGTTGCTCCGGTTAGCATTCGTCATGCCGTATGTGGGGCGTGAAATCAGATCCATCGCCCAGTTCACAGCGGAAGAGAATGGCTCAGAAGCCTCCTCTGCAAGAGACTTGTTCCCCGACGACCAGTTGGGGAGGGAGGACGACTGCGGCTTGGCCGTGGCAGACGATCCCCTCTTGCGGAGTTCGTCCTGGTAGTAGTCCATGAACGAAGCCATGAACCTACCTTACCCTTGGAAGAGCTTACGATACAGGTCGAGCTGCTTGATCTGAGTGTTCGGCTCGTCCGACAGAGACACCAGGCCGTTGTTCTGAAGCTGGTCAATGTACTGCCAGAATGCATTCGGATCGTACGTGGGCTGCTGCTGTTGTGCCGCCAGTTCCATCGCCGCCTGCTGGTTCTGGTCGTCACGCTGCTGGTTGTACTGATCCATGCCCAGCATCTGCTGCGCTACTGCCATCGCCTCCGAGAACGAGTTGTCCTGAACGTTCTGGTTCTGGCTCTGTTCCTGCATGTCGATCTCACCAAGAAGAGCCTGGAGGCGTGCCTGGTTCTGTGCACGCTGAAGGTTGCCCTCCAGCCCAGCGGCGTTTCCGACGTTGGTGTTGTGCGTGAGCGCGGATGCCTGATTCGACACGAGACGGTCACCGGCTGCCTGGCCCTTGGAAGCCTGGTCTGCGATCTGGTTGGCCGTCTGCGAGTTCAGATCCCGGCCCTCCTGGATGATGTTCCCCTGAGCCTTGCCGATTCCGAGGTTGTTCAGGACTTCCATGTTCCGGGAATTTGCGGCATCTGTAGCCTGCTGTGTCTGAGCCTGTGCCGTCTGGCTGTTGTCAGCAGTCGAGTCAATGGCCGTGTCGTACGCTTCCTGGAGCACAGGAGCGTCAGCGTCGATGGAGCCGCGAAGCTGCCGGTACATGGCCTCCAGACGAGCGTCGTTCTCTGATGCCTGCCCCCGAAGGGTTTCCCGCTGCGGGTCGTAGTTGACGCCGCCTCCGCCATTGGCCTGCTCGCCAATGATCGACATGGCTTGGTTGAGGTAGTCCGCGAACGTGGACTCCTCTTCCTGGGGTGCCTGGTTGTTGCGACCGTCATAGTCCCGCATCATGCCCAGCACAGAACCAAACAGATTCTTTACAGAAGTGTTGTCCCCTCCTGCGGGGGCCGACCCAGCGCCGGGGTTGGAGCCGAGAAGAAAGTCCCCGTACCCGCCGCTCTGCGTGCGAGGAGAGAAGGGTCGAACGACATCTCCCAGGAAGTTCGTCCAGTCCCGCATCCGATCCGTCAGAAAATTGCTCTGCTCAGGGGCTGTCGGAGCGAATGTCGTACCTGGCTTCACTTGGTTGTACTGAAATATGTTCTTCTCTTCAGGGGCGTCAAAAGACCCCCCTCCCGGACGATCACGACTGCCGGGCGTGGCAAGAGTGTCCCGTGTAGCAGGGCGAGCGACACGAGGCTTGAGCTTGTTGTCTGCCACGATGGCCTCCTTTACAGCCCGTACTGCGCTGCGCGTCGCTGAAGCGCCTCAGCCCGAGCGGCCTGCTGACTGGCAGTGTTCTCTGCCTTGTAATTCGCCGTCTGGTTGTCAAGGTCGGTCATAAAGGTCGTCTTCGCGCCCGACAGAGCATCGTACTGCTGGCCAAGCATCCGCTGAAGTTCGTTGAACGCATCCGCGTAGCCCTGGCTCTGGAGCATGTTCCTGCCCGCAAAGTCGTTGAGCTGGTTCTGGTAGCCACGTCCCGAAGCAGTGATTGGGTCCTCCCAGTTCCACGTCCCCTGGCCCTCGTCATAGCCAAGATCACGGAGGCTCTTGCCGTAGTCCGTGGTATACGTGCTCCGCTGGAAGTCCACGTCAGAGAGGTAGCGCTCAAGAGCACCGAGAAGCGCCGACTTCTGTGTCTGGAAGCCACTGTCACCAGCAAGATAGTCTTCCTTGCTCGGGGCAGTCACAACAGGAGCAGGGGCGCTACCTCCGCCTCCGCCGCCACCAAAGGTATTGCCGCCGAAGTAACCGATGCTTCCGCCGCCTGTACCGCCTCCACCAGAACTACCGCCCGACGAAGGAGCAGAACGCTGGGAAGGCTCTTTCAGGACTGTTCCGGTACCCACCGGGAGGAACGGCGCACCATCAGACTCATACGTCTTCTTCGTCACAGGCGCGGCGAAAGGGTTGCGCATTGTGTTCGAACCGACGCCACTACCACCGCTACGCCCATTTCCTGCCCCCCGCGTGGTTTTGGCGGGATTTGTCCGACCTGCCCACTGTCTGGCCATCTCACTTACCTCCCGGCGTAGCGCATGAGCGCGTTCTTACGAGCTTCGTTCTGAATATCTCGGGCCTTGTACCCTGCTTTGTTGGCTGTCTTCCCCTGGTTGGGATTCTGTCGGCCCGAACCATAGCGCTTTTTTCCGGCAGAATACCCGTTGTATCCTCCGCCGCCCGTCATAGACGTGTTACGCCCTGTGATCGGATTGAAGCCAGCCATGTGCAAATCCTACCTCAGGATACAGACTTTGACACTGTCTCCTTGGTCTCTACGTATGCGGTCAACGTGAAGAGGTTGACGGGGGCTGTGCCAATACCTCCGTCTGTGTCGAAAACGACCCTGAACTGGATCTGTCGGAATCGCATCGACTTGAACATCTTGACGAACTTCCGAATCGGACCTGTGCCGCCGAGATCGTAGTCCGTGTTGAGCGACAGATCACCGATGTAGGGGGAGCCCCACGTCCCGGCAAGAAGTTGACCCCAGGTGACACCATCGGAGTAAAGCTGATTCCATGTCACCTGCATGTGATGAACAATGGGAATAGCCCAACCCTGCACTCGATCACGGAACGTCGCATCGACACCCCACCAGAAGAGTCGCTTGAAGTTCGAGCTGAGTTGGTAGCTGTAGTTCTTCGTTCTGATTTCGCAGGAGAAGCTCTCTGTCGCTGCGGTGATTCGATCTTCAATTTTCAGAAGATCGCACTCTCGACTGCCTCCTGTTGCTACCTCGACAGAGGGGAGTGCGTAGGCTTCGTCCGTCAGCACACCAGCCGGGGACATGATCTGCCCGATTGCCGTGTGCTCTGTGGACCGCCATTTCGTCCATGTCCTCGTCCTGAGCGAGTACACGTACATGGTGTCGTAGTAGTGAAAGATTGCCCTGTTGTTGAACAGCGACACAGCAAAGGGGTAGGCGATTCCCGCCTGACTGCTGGCTGTAAAGGGGACCTTGATGTTGATCTGCTGGGCGTTGTTGTTGACGAACTGGTACGCCTTCTCGTCGTACATGAAGTACAGGTAGTTCTCGTGCTCAATGAGACAATCACGAGAAGCCAGCCCGACACCTGGCACCAGGAGCGAAATGTTGCCCTGTGCCGGGTCAGAGTTGAACGCGAACGAGTAGACACTCTGGGTCCTGAATGCGACAAGGGTGTTGTAGTAGGTGGTCAGCCGAACAATGTCCTGACCGTCCCCCTGCCCGATGTCGATGAATGCGGGGCTGTCCCAGAAATCCGGCTGTCCCAGCACCTTCGAGTAGTAGACGCGGGTGCCCTCTGGGTTCCCCTTGCCAGATGAGGTCCACAATCTGCTCTTGTGAGCGACAATGGTGTCCCCGTGCGGCATGTCCGCATCGGCTGTAAAGCCTCCACTGGAGGTCCAATACCCGCCAGGGCTGGATTCCCCGACAGGGGAGGACATCCACGCTTTGTTGTCGAACTGCACCATCGCCGTTGCCGCGAAAGTGTCAGTGACGAGGGACCACGAACTGCCGTTGTACGCCCATGTCGAACTGAGCCCGTCAGAGGCGAACAGGTACGTAGTCGTCCCGGTGTAGTAGAAACCCAGAAGTCGGGCATCCCCGGACGCACCGAGAGTCAGCGGAGCGTCCTCAGAATGAAACGGGGGACGAGAGCGGAGAGAGCCTTCCAGACCGGGGTCCCAGTTAGTGCACTCGACAAGCTCAGTGTCTTTGATGGCTGTAGCGTCGTCATAGGTGTTCAGTCCACCCGCGAACGGTCCTATGACCAACGGTTCTCTGGCCATCAGTAGAACCCGACCTCTTGGATAACGGGATACACCATATGTGCCGCCTGACGCTCATCCTCCATCTGCGCCTCAAGTGCAGTACGGAAACGTTGCTCAGCAAGCTGAGAGGCATCGAACGCCTCATCCATCTCATAGCACTTGGCCAGAACATAATCCACGACAGAGTTGTAGAACTTGTCCGGGACGCCCAGGAACTCATCGGAGCTTCCCGACATCTCTTCCGGGTATGCCGTGTAGTAAAGCGTCAGAGGGGCGGCAGCATCCGGCTTCGGCCAGAGAGACAGTGTGCCATCCCACTCGTACCAGAAGGACGGGACACCCATCTCTTCCTGCTGAGGGTCCTGGGTGAGAATCTGCTGTTCCGCCTGAGCGAAAGGCACGTTCGGAATGGGAGCGTTGTCGTAGTGGAGCGAGGCAATCTGCTGAATCTTCACATCCGGGAATGTGTATGATGCTTGGCCTGCAACAGTGGATATCGAGGACCGAGCCTTCAGCGCTTTGTTGCTGGTGACAATCTCCATCTGGGCATCATTGACCCAGCGGGTAATGTCGGCGTTGTCGAGCTGCACGCCTGCTTCATCGCCAAAGATCCTCTTGACGTTCTGAGTCAGATCACCAAGAGTCCTCGTAGAGGGGCGGAGCGGCATGACGGCCTCCTAGCGGCGGAATGTCTTTCCATTGTGACGGAAGAAATGCTTCTTGTCCTGTCCGCCCGACAGGAGGGCCGTAGCAAGTTCCTGTCGCTCAGCGGCAATGTCCTGCTCTTTCTTCAGGTCCATCGCCTCTTCAGCCATTCTCTTCAGTTCGGTTCGCTTCATCACATCGACAAGAGAATGCTTCGACAGGTCACCCTCCCACAGCCACGCAAGAATACGCTCTGGGTGTTCCAGTTCGGCCTCGGTCATGTGTTTGATGATATAACCACCACGCCAGGGCGAATTGTCCCGAAGAGCGTATGGATGCGTGTCTGTGGAGTCCCGCTTTGAGCTGGGGATGAACACCAGTTCGAGATAGGGGTTGTAGTCGTGCAGAATCTCCTGGAATCGGGCTGTCTTGCTCGACAGAAACTCCCCGAACTCTGTGGAGTAGAAGGGTGCGTCGACAACGAAGGCAGGATTCACACTCATGGATCACATCCTACAGCAGAGCGTCCTTCACTTGTTGTGCGCCAGTGTGACCCAATATGAGATGTTTAGGGGCTGGTCAGAGTTGACGGATGCGGTAGTCGCGCCACCGTGACGCCCCGCCCTCCGATGCGGACGAGAACAGGCCGTGCACGGTTTCCGTGTCGAACTTGGTTTCATCCCCACCCGCGAGGGTGTGCGAAACGGAGAACACGTTATCCACGTAAACGTCGATCTGCTCGCCGAAAATCTGCACTCTCAGGTCGTACCACCGGCCGGTTTGGTAGGTGACGGCGGGGCCAGATTGAAGGGTGACGAGCGTGGTGTCTCGCTTCGCGATGACCACGCCAGCCGTCGAGAGGTAGACGCATAGGTACTCAGCCGCCGCGACACGACGCATGATGACTCCGGGATACCCGGTGAGCTTGACCTTCACGCCGATCTCGACATTCGCCGCGTTGGCGTCGATGTACGAGTTCGCCCGCGAGACGCTTCCGGTCTCGGATACTTCACCGCTCAGGGTGTCCGAGACCCATGTGCCCAGCCCGACGGTCCACTCCTGCCCCGTGATTGCGACGCCGAAGGCGTCGCCGCTCGGTGGCGCGATGCGGAAGTCATCCGCGACCTTCACCAACGATGAGGACGGCTGTTGCGGAAGACTGAGGGTGGGTGCCGCAGTAGGGCTAACCATGATCTTCCGGTAACCGTCCGTGGCGTGCAGAGTGATGTCATCAGGGTTGTATGTGACCGATGCGTTAGTGGCAGACAGGCGAACCTCGACACCCACCCGCACGTTCTCCAATCGGTCGATTCCGACCCGATGGCCGTCCCCGCCCCAAAGGGCGACCGCGCGCCACGAGTTCGCCGCCCCCACGTTCTTGACCCGCACACGGTCGATCGTGTGATTGGTGCCGTTCAGGGAAACGTCGTGGGCTGCGCTCGTGCCCGATGTCGTGTGCGCTACCTCAACGTCCAGGTCGATTACGCGACAGTTATCGCCCGCGACGATCCGCATCGGGATTCCGTCGCTGACCATCTGGATGTGCACCTTGCGGATCGTGATGTTCTTCTGTTCGACGGTCTGATCCATCGTGATGGACCCGTAGTCGCTGGTATTGGTGTCGCTCAGGGAGACGATGGTGTCGATTGTCAGATCATGGTTGTCCATCAGATTGAGCGCACCTGGGCACCCGTTCGCCTGCAAGGTGCCGACATGTCCGCGCGTAACACCCTTGAACTGGAACGCCTGCCCACCCGCTCCGCCCTCGTAGCTCGCTACACCGCCACCCACCTCGATATCGGTATTCTCGCCCCCAGTGCCAGAGAAGTAGATCAGATGCGGTGGTCGCGTGCCGCCTGTCGGGTATCGGTACGAACCACGCACAGACCCGAGCTTCGGCCTTGACACGCCCTGCACCACATACCCGAACTCAACGTTTTGGCACAGCACGGTGCCAACTTCGACATCTGCCACTGTCCCCGACGCAGACCCTGCATCCCGGTCCCAGTTGGTGACGCGCACGACGGACGAGAAACCGTTGCCGCGAATCCAGGGGATCGTGAGCCTGTCCGCACCCTTGTATGCGTTCACGACCGTCCATCGTGAAGAGATGATCGACAACTCCCAGGATGCGGTCATTCCCGTTACATCAAGCGCGCCGAGGTCGCCGATGGCGTCCACGCCGTCGAGGCGTACATCAGGGGCAGTCACGTTGAATACCGACTGACCATCGACGCCCTGCCGAAGAGGCGCGCCCCACGCATCCAACGTAGTTCCGGCCACGGAGACTTCGAGCGGCCCGCTGATGAGGTAACGACCGGTCGTGGCGGGGAGCCGCCAGCGTCCACCTTGATCGAGGCACGCCTGGATCGCCGCGAGGTTGTCCGTCGCGTCGTCATCGACAACCCCCGAGATGACACCAATAGAGGCATTTAGGTTCGGTGGCGACAGCGCAGGAGGAAGGCTCCCATAGCCGATCACACTAGGCTCAGAGCCATCCCAATCTTCAGGCTCTCGATCTGCGATTCCTGTGTTGAATGTCGTGAGCGTGCTCGACAGATCGGAAAGCAATTCCAGCCCAAAAGACATGATCTGTGCAGGGAAAGTGTCTGAACGGGGCTCAATACGAACATCAGTCCGATAGCCTGCATCGACCTTCCGGGCCTGAAGATAGGTGCCGGGAACCAGAACTCCGACAGAGGCACCTGCCGTGCTGGAAAGAATGCTGATGAGGTCAGAGAGCTGCACAATGGGGAAGTAGGCTTCCGCCGTGTCAGAACCGGGATAGCGAATCAAAAACTGATCCTGCTCAGAAATCTCGCCCTTTTCGACCTCCCAGAAGGAGCCCTGAACTGAGCTACTCATGTCGAACTCCTCTTACTTGGTTCAGTCTGCTCCAGAAGGTCAATCCGATCCTCGTGTTTGTCAGACCTGATATTCAGTCGAGAGATATCCTCCCTAACTGTATCAATCTTTCTATCTAGCTTTCGGTCAATGTGATCTAGCTTGCTGAGAACTCTGTCGTGCTTATCGTCGTTATCGTCTCGAAGATTGACGGTATGGCTGTTCTGCACTTGCTCCCGAACAATCCCGGTGTCCTTTACCGCCCGGAATAGGGGTGGGCCGACAACTCCCAGGACAAGTCCCAGGAAAGCGATGAGCTGGGCAATGATGCTCGTTTCGATGAGCGGGTCACCATTGGCATCATCGACTGTGGAAAGAACAAGAATTCCTATGAGAGCAATACCTGTAGTCAAAGCAGTCCAAAGAAGAGTGCGCGACTTTTTGTGAGGGGAAGGGTGGGTGGAGGCGGACACATTCAACTCCTAACTACAAGACTGAGGGGACGGGCCTGTGAGACCCGTCCCCTCTACTGACATCAGGCTGTTGGGGATCAGCCCGCAATGATGTCAGTGATCTTGCCGTGAGAGTTCCGTCGTCCGGTTCCCAGCTCATGGCGCTCAACCATGTGAGCCTCCCAGATGTCGTAACGCCCGTTGGCGTCCGTCTTCTGCTTGAGGATCGAGTTGTCCCGGTTCAGCCAGTGAATGTCCTCGTCACGGTAGAACGTGAGTTCGTCCTCGTTGAGGAAGTGCATCACACCGAGCGGGGCGTCGTAGTCCGACACCACAGGGATTTCCTGGTTGCCCGCGATGAACTTGAGCCCCTTGAAGCCACCCGTGAACTCTTCCGTGTTGACGAAGGAGCGGAGCTGCGACAGGAGAGCCCAGTAGGCCCGGAAGGAGCCGTCGTCCGTGAGGATGACGCTGGTCTTGCTGCTGCCGCGTCCACGGATGTTGTCGTTCATTCGGATCATCAGGGACTCAGAGAGTGCCCGAGGGGTTCCGCTGTTGGAGTCAACCTCAGCCGTCCACTCAGGCTCAGTGGACGGGTTCAGGTTGTATAGGACACCCGAGTTCTGGACGATAGCGCCCAGGCCCGTAATCTCCCGGTTGACCGATCCGGTGAGGGTGATGAGCTGACCAGCGGTGACGTTGAACGTCGCACCCGAGAGCGTGATCGTGTTGGCACCGGGAGCCAGCGAACGGGCGGTGACCGTCCGGGCACTGACTGCGACAGTTGAGGGAGCCGTCACGATGTCAACAACGTGAGCACCGATCCAGAAGTGGCGGGCGTCCACGACAGGGACCACGTTGACGCCGGTACCGTTGGCACGGACGGTCGTGATCGCGCCGGAACCGTTGCCGTAAATCTGGCGGTTCAGGTCCTTCTTGAAGTCCATACGACCCCGCTCCATCTCCTCATCGAGAGACTTTGCGAAAGCCTTGGGCTTCTCGTCGGACATGTCGATGGCGTGGCCGGTGAGCGAAATACCGAGGTAGTCGCTCTTGAGGGCCAGACGGGCGGCGGCGTAGCCCTGCTGACCGGCAGCAGGAAGAGCCTCGGACTCGTTACGCGAGCCGAGACCGCCATTGCGGCGGACGTGCACGGGGAACGTGACGTACTTACCGTTCGTCTCATTCGAGACACCATCGCTGGAGCGAGTGACTCGCTTCAGAGCAACAATGTCGTCATTGAGCTGACGGCGGATGTCACCTTCGTACACTTCCTTGAGGGTTGCGTCGATGGTTGCAAGGGTGGAGCCCATGTCAGGCATTCCTTCCGGGAGAGAGGTTGAATGCTACTTCCGCTGAAGCATCTGCGACACAAGGTCCTGTCGCTGCTGCTTCGTCATGGTGCTCGGATCAACGGGAGCCGAGGAGGGGGAGCCTCCTGAGCCACCGGGGAGCCGAGGCGCACTTGCGGAAGGTCGCGGTGCAGTGCGGATACGGTCTCTCAGTTCGGCAAACTTTCCATACGCTTGATCCAGAGTGATCTCTTCGCCCTGCTGGGCTGCGAAGGCGGCGATCCTGACGACTTCCTTCATGTCCGCATCATCAAGATCCTGATGCGTGTTGCGAAGGGTGTCGATCTCCGACTTGAGTTCCTGGTCGGCCTGAGCTTCCATCTGCTGCCTCTGTGCCGTTTCGTACTGGCCCTGGAGGAACTGCTGAATTTTGCTCTGCTGTTCCTGAAGCTCTCGAAGCTGAGCATCACGGGGATCGGCCTCCTCTTCAGGAGACTCCTCGTTATCCTCAACCTCTTGGCTCAGTTCAGCCTGGTTCGGGAGACGACCTTCACGCTCAAGGAACGTTCGGAGGCTCTCGTAGACCTCGACCTGGCCCTGTGGATCGTTGAGTCGCTGAACGACACCAACAGACTGCGTAACTTGGTCAGGAGTGATTCCCTGATCTGCAAACGCTTTCCACGGGGCATAGCTCTGGTTCAACTCGGAGATCCGGTTACGGGCCTCCGTGTCTGCCTTTGTGAGATGTGGCTGGATGAGCTTGTAGTTGTTCGGCCCGATTGCTTCCTCAACTTCTTTCCAGAAGGGGTTGCTATCGGATGATCCCTGTTCGCTGTGGTCTTCCTGGGGCTCTGGGGCCTCTACGGGCTCCGGTGCTTCGGTCGACTCCTGGCTGGTTTCGGCTTCACCAAACGACACTTGTTCATCCCTTTCCGCTGTACCTGATGGCCCTGGCTTAGAGGGAGCATAACATATTTCAATTCACTGTAAAGAGAAATGCCCCCTGACCAAAAGGCCAGGGGGCAGACAGTGGATTATGCCGGACTTTACAGTCCGTCCACCGTTAGCTCGTGAATGCGTGCAGCAGAGATCATGTCATTCTTGGTCATCGAATTGAGTCGAGAAGTCGTGTAGCTGTCGCCGGAATTCACTTCTGCGAGAGCGGTGCGAAGATCACCTACTGTCGGCTTCGAAGGACGCTTGAGCACGTTGACAGGTGCCACATCGTTCAGAACATCGTGATTCGCCATGTCAAACTCCTTGATTAGGCCGGGGGTGCGCCGGGGTCCTCTGTCGGAGCCATAGTACCAGAGGGAGGCTGAATGCCCTGCTCTTCTTGTCCTTCGGCTGCGATTTCGGGCGGCATCTGTGACATGAGCGAATTCTGCATGGCAACGGCACCCATTTGCTGATGGTACGCAACATGCTTCTCGAACTGCTCTTTCACTTCATCCGGGAGCGTTTCGTATTCCTGGCTCATGCGGAATCGGTTGTGCGTTTCGATATGCACTTCATGGACATCGAAATCATCCACGTCCACGACAGGGGGGAGATTCTGCTGGAACTGCTGAAGAATAGGCAGAATCTGCTCGGGCGACATCCCAGGGGGAAGCTGTTGCACTGCCTGCTGGAGCACATCGGAATTGTGCTGTTCGATGATCTCCGGGTGCTCCCGGAAAGACTTCATCTTCATGTTCTCTCGCTGCGCCTTGCGTTCTGCGGCGTTCACGATATCGAGGATCTTCTGCGGCCCACCAATTTCCAGCATCTTCAGGGCCTGATCGGGTCCGATGATCCCCAGTCCGACAAGATCCATCACTTGGGCTTGTTTCGCGGCCTGGGACTGTCCCACTGCGGTCCCCGGCTCGACACGAATGTCCGTGCCGTTCTGGATGTCAGAGCCCGACAGGAGCATGGTGTCGAAAGCTCCGTCCAGTCCGACGACCTTGATCTTCCGCTTCATGTCGACGTACTGCTGGAAGAGGAGAAGAGTCTGGCGGGCGATGCGCTCTACCGCGTCCTCAATTCCCTGGTACTGAGGGGTCAGGAAGTTATCGTCTCGCTCACCCAGGTACGCCAGGGCAGTACCAGCAGTGACCCCCGAAGGTGCCTGACCACGCGACACCTCATGCTGTCCCGACAGATCCTCAAAGTCCATGATGATTCGGTCCTGCTGATCCGTGAAGTAGGACGGGAGCTGGGACAGGGGCATCGGGGTAGGCTGAGGAAGTCCGGGTCTGTAAAGAATCACCGAACCGGGTTCGTTCGTCATCTTTCCCGGAACAATCGAGTTCTGTGCCGCCAGAAGCTGAGGCATGGCCATCCGTCGACCGGCGACGTTGATGTCCGTGCGGATCTCGTTGTACTCCTTCTGGAGCGGAATCAGGTCAACGAGAGGACTGTCGGCCCAGAAGGTGTCGTTGAACAGGTGCTCCATCTTGGTGTACGGGTACTCGCCGTGCGTGTACGGCAGGCCCTCGTAGTAGTCGACAAGGATATCTTCGACCATGACGAAGAAGCCGCCCTTGGGGAGGTGCTTTGTCGTCCCTGGCTTGACCCAGAACTCCTTGACCACGACAGAATCGAGGTTGTTTTCGCTGTTCTGGAGGTTCAGGTACGCCTCATCCAGAATGGTGTTCGCGGCGTTGGTCGAAGGGGACAGATCCATTCCGTTGAGCTTGTCACCGTAGAACGACTTCACCCATTCGACTGTACGAACGCGAGCCTCAATGACGTAGGGCTGGTCGTCTATCTCCCGCTCACGAAGCTCAGGAACGAAGATATGGAACGGAGTGACCTTCAGGTACTCGATATCCCCGTAGTCGACACCTTCCGGCATCTTGACTTCAACTTCAGGGTTCCAGCACGTCTTTACAAATCCCGTACCCGTGAGGACAGCCCACCACACACCAGCACTGTACTGTCGGCGGAACTTCTTGACCTCCGAGTAGCTCATCCATACCTGCTCGGCGGCATACGCGGCACGAACGTCTTCGTCCTCCGCTGTCGAAGGAACAGACACGACATTGGGGAGCGTGCTCAGGAACTTGCTGGTCTCTGTCCGAACGAAGGACCGAAGCCTGTTGATCGTCTTCCTACGAACATGCTTAGGGGCCTGGGCGACCTGGAGCTTCCCTGCTGCACTTCCCGCCCCGGTAGCGACCGTCAGCCACTGCTGACCGAACACCATCGCAAGATTCGTGTACCACTGACGCTGCTTCGGCAGTTTGGCTGTCTTACAGCGAGTGAACTCACCGTCACCCCAGGAGACAAGATCCTGGCCTTCCTTGGTCTCTCGAAAAGCAACAACGTCAATTCGAGGGTCAGGGACCACAGGGGCCGGGCCAGGGAGATGTTCTTTGTCAACTGCCTCGGGCTCGTCAGAAGAGGGCACCGAGGGCATCGCGTTCTTCGCCACTTAGTTCCTCCGGGTCCCATCCATGTCTTTCGGCTTCTCGACGGGCTTCAGCCTCGTCAGAGGGGTCGTAATTCTCATCGTACCCGACAGAAGGCTCCCGGCCCATTACCTGGATTCCCTGGTAGGCCGCAACATCCTTGGAGGCCGCAAGAGTGGTGGCTTTGTCCACCAGTTCAAGCTGCCGAAGAAGGACGGGAGAAACAGACTCTACGACTTCTTTCGAGACCTTCAGGACTCTAATCGCCAGATACGCCATCAAGGCTGTCGAGCCAACGACGAAGAGTGCTAGCAACCACATCAATGTCTCCACCGAGACCCTCCTTCAGTCCTTCGAGCTTTCCCTTGGCGATGAGCTGCTCTTCCCGTTCCGGGGTAGCCGCCTGCTCTGTGAGTCCCGCCACCTGAGCCAGATACCGGATCGTGTCGACAGAGAGGTAGAGGCGTTCGGTTCGACCTCGAAGCTCAGGGCGGAATCCAATGTCCACTCCCGTATCAACAAAAGGGCCTTGGCCAGATCGAGTCACATAGTCAACCGCAGGCGCTTTGTCCGGGGCCGTAACAAGCTGGAAATCTCCACGAGCCATTCACATCACCTCATCGAATTCAGACAGATACTCGTTATCCCAGTCCTGTCGGTCAGTTACGAACTCTACCCTATCGTCTGCCCTGAGCATAGCCATCGTCTGCTCGTAGTTCATCTGAATACCCTCTTCAGCCTTCTTCTCCATGATCTCTTCGACAGAGGGCTGGAGTTCAGGCATGAGCGTGAACAGATAGCGGGCGGAGTCGAAAGCGTGGTCATCTTTCTTGTGGATGACTTCCTGCTTGTTCGTGTCGAACGCTTTCTTGCTGCTCTCATATGAAGCCCATCGGAGCTTCTTCATTTCGCTGATGAGGTTGACGCAGTTCGGGGACACCATCCAGCGGGGCTTGTTCGCTCCCCATCCGTTCTGCTTCTCCAGCCGAACGTACTGCTGCATCTTCTCGACGCCGATCATCACGTCACGGGGGATGTTGTCGATTCCAATGTAGATGCCCCGGTTCGCGTACTCAGAGATGTAGCTTGTCCCTGTTGTGCCATAGCGAGCACTGCCGTTGTTCGGGTCACCGACACGGATGATGCTGGATGAGTCGACCTTCCAGAACGCTTCCCGTGCGATCACCAGTTCGGAGTGCTGTTGGACATTCAATTCGCTCTTGTACTGCTCAGCGAAAGTGTAAATCCTGCCGTCCGGGGCAACAGCGTGCCAGAGCCAGGCAGTCGGGTTGTTGTATCCGAAGTCGACAGAGGTGTACCAGCGCCATTCACGAGGCGGCGTCCAGTGCTCGGAGAGGACGTGCGTGTGGATCGTCCAGTTCGGAAACACTCGACCTGACCGAGGAACGAAGTCACCGTCCTCGCGGATCTTTCGCTCGTTAGCATCCATGCCAATGTAGAACTTGCCTCGCCCCTGCATTTCCGTGTGCAGGTAGGGATTGTCTTTCTGGCTGAGCTGGAAGATGCCAATGTGGTCGACCTTCTCTTCTACGACCGGCTCCCAGAGAAGCTCATAGGTCCAGCCCATTCCGTCGACAGAAGTAGCCGAGAGAATCCATCGGCCCTCATAGTCGATGAGTCGCATGAGGTTCTCATTGAACACTGCTTGCGGGGGGATCTCGTCAAAGAAGAGAAGGTGGAGCGCGACACCACCATGCTTGTCCAGTTCCATTCCGTGCGTGAGGAACTGAATGGTGGAGCCGTTGTTGAAAGTGAACACGAGGCGGGTGTTGTCCCATGAATCCTCGAATGATCCGTTCACAAGCTGAGAGGTCGGCACCCACCGTCGAAGCTCGGGGAGGACGATTTCCTTCACGCCCTTTTCCACGTCCACGCACACGAAACGCATACGGAGGGGGCCTTGGCCCCAATTCTTCGGACGCTTCAGGTAGGGGTGTGTATTGGTTCCCCACCAGATAGCTTCGATGACAGCGGCAGTCGTCTTTCCTGCTCGATTGCCCGCCGACAGATACCGGCCTGTTTTGTCGCACTGATGAAAGTCAAGCTGAGCCGGGTAGGGCTTGTAGCTGAGAATGTTGGGGCGGGTGATGGCCGCGTCAAGCTGAGAGATCGCAAGGCCCATGAGCCCTTCGAAATCTGTTAGTTCCTTTACAGCTTTCCTGGCCATGTGGTTCCCTATGCTCTATCGAGACCGATACCGTCTAGTGGCTTCCAGCCGACAGTTCTTGCACACCCTCCGCTTGAGCGACTCAGAGTACTCTAGCGGGTGCCCCTCCTTGCACATGTCTTTAGCGGGCGGGGACGGGTGCTGTGATCTCCACTTTTCATTACGACATTGACGGCACAGCTTTCTGCGAATGCCTGTCGTAGCGTTGACCTTTCCGTAGGTCGTGTTCTCAGGGGTAAATTCGTGCCCTTTTGTGCAGTGAGTTTGTTCGACTCCTTTCTGTCTTGCTCCGCGTAGACGACGTTTTTGCTCTCTGGCTACTCTGGTTTTTTCGTTAGTAGTCCTTCTACTGTTTGCGTACTTTAATGTCGTTTTCCAGTAGTGGAACCACAATTTCCTACATACATTGCACTGAGCGTGCCCGTCAGGGTAAACATACTCCCCCTCGACGTTTTCAACATGCCCGTCCCCTATCATCGGGTAGGCGTGCCACAGGGTGCTCAGCCTGTCTCTCTTGACGTTGCCTACACGGGTAGTAGCCTGAAGGTGCAGGGGGTTTACGCACTTTCGATGTGAATCCCTCGGCCCTCCTGCGCAGATAGTTGCGTCATGGCAAAGATGATCGACCACCTGGTCGTCAGATATTGAACCGTACGCAAAAATATATGCTGCCCGGTGTGCTCCAGTTGTCTTCTGTTTTCCGTCAACTACAACACTGAAACTCCCGTATCCACTTGAGTTCACTGACTTCCCATAATGGATGCAGCCAGAATCGACCTGTTCTACTTCGTCGTACAGCCTCAGGTAATCCCGATCATCGTAATTCATAACTATAGGATACCACGGAAACCTTGCTATGCACTTGTCGAGTCTGTCGCTCCCAAAGCCACCAACGCTTGAATGACCGACAGGAGAGCGATGTTACCTCCGCGAGCGCCTGTCAGAGTGACGCCAGAAAGAAGCTGAACAGAATCCCCGCCTCTGTGATTGTGGGAGCCTTTGGCTGCTTGGTTGTCGCCCACGCCCAGTGTGTGGTGAATGGCTTCCGCCCGCGAGTCAGTGTCAGCGTTCTGGTGGAGAGTGGTTACTTCATCGGCTGTGGGAGGTCGATCCTTTTTCGTCAGGTCTACGCCTTCATCGTCAGCCATCGGTCAACTCACTCCACTGGGCCGCTTGATATAGCCCGCTGCAAGCGCAAGTCCGGCTGCGACAAGAGTCAGGATCGAGCCCTCGACAGCAGTAGGAAGGTCGACGCTGGACAGGCTCTCGAAGATGTAAACACCGAGCGTAGTGATCGCACCGCCGACACCTGCACCGATGGTGCTGGCGACAACCTTGGGCTGGACCTTGTTGGTGGGCTCACCGACCGAGTTGGTAGTGATGGACATGATTTCTCCTTTGTTGGTCGAACTCGATATGTCGAGTCTTCTACTCGGCAAGCGCGAACAATACCCTAGACACCAGGGGTAGCCTACCCTGCGAGGCGTCGGGCTTGTTCGTCCGCTACTGCCGCCGCAAGTCGAGCCACGTCGTCGTCGCTGAGCGCCCCCACTTGATCGGTGACGAGTCCGGCGAGGTGCGGGGCGAGTTCCGCCGCGACCTTGGCGCTGTCGACACCATCACGGGCGAGGAGGGCACGGACACCCTTGAGCGTCTCAACGAGGTGCGCGTTCGTCGCACCCTGCCCCCGCACCCCAGCCTTGCCGGGGAGCAGTTCCCGTAGTTCGGCGAGAATCGTGGCCGTCGTGTCCTGCGCGACCTGGGATGTTCCCTTGATGTCACGCGAGTTACGCAGTGTCTCTGCGATGTACCCAGCGATCACTCCGGGCGTCTTCTCGTTCTCCTCGCCGGGGAGAAGCTCCTGATAGAGCGCTCGCAGCATCTTGTCCTGTTCACTGTTCATTTCGTCCTCCTCGAACGGTGTGGAATCGGTGGCCGCTGCGGTAACGGTGCTGCGGTTGAAGTAGCCCCACGGCGAAACCCTTTGCCGCGTCCTCGGGTTCCACGTCTCCATGTGCAGATGCGGTCCCGTGACGAGCCCGGTGGCGCCGATCCGACCCAGAACAGTGCCGGGCTGTGTTCGGTCGCCTACCTTGGGGCCGTCGTCGTGGGGGCGGTGCATGTACCGGACCATCACACCGTTGTCGTAGAGCACGTCGATCGAGTCGCCCGCGTTCCGGTTCGGGCGGTCGAACGTCGGCCAGTCCGACCCCGGCTCCCACCCGGAACGGAGCACACGCCCACGCCCGGACGCGCGGATGATCGCACCCGCGACGACACCCCGCGACCGGGACGAGAAATCGAGCCCATTGTGTGGGCTGCCCGGCGAGTACGGTGGACGGGTCTCGCCATAGTCGAGAACGATCGACGCCGCGGGGAACGGCAGTGGAAGAGTCATCAGCCCGCCTCGACGGAGCCCTGGAGGTACAAGCGGTCACCCGCAGTCGGCGCCGCAGGGTACGCGTTCGACAGGTTCCCCACGGACACGATCGGCGCGGACGAGTTGAACAGGGACGCCGTGATCGTAGACCCGCCCGTGATACGCGCCTGCACCGGGTACTGAGTTCCCGACTGACGCGCCCACACCCCCGTCCCGACATGCATCGTGGCGGAACTCGCCAGCGTCACCGGCACTGAGAAACCGATGCTCCCCGACGCGGACGACGTAGAACCCCACGTCAGCTCGATGATGAACAGCACCAGACCGTTCGACCGGCGGTACCTTGCGTCCAGAGTCCCGTTACCGAGCGAGAAACCAGACAGAGAGGGCGTCCATGCGGTGACCGGCTGCATCAAAAAACTCTGCGCCCAATCATCAATAAGGTCCATGTTGTTGTTGATCTTGTCGATGTCGACAGTCTCATCAGGTGTGTTAGTGCCCGTGGAACCGCCGCCTGGCTTGTACAGTCCGAGGAAGGACGTAGTTTCAGCCATCTTGAGCGACCTCCTTTAGACCAGACGTAATCGCCACGGCTTGAGTCTTCATAGTAACCTCATCCATTATCAGTTTCAAAGCGTCTTTCTCAACATACTTCTGGACTGCTTCCATGAAGATCAGTACGACCTGACGGGCATTCTGCACATCCTGCTGTTGCGGATTCCACCTACCTGACATTTCCAGGATCTTCTCAATGGCTCGTGCATCGCCTGATTCCGCATTGGAGATGAGCTTGTTGATGGCCATTTGCACAGAGTCACCGAGGTTGTTCTCTGCCTGCTCGCGCATGAGCTGAGAGAACAGCTTGTTCCGCATCCAGGCCCGGTACTTCGGCATCGACACTCCGATGCTGGCCAGCTTGGCGGACGTGGACCGCCCATCGGAAGGGTTCTGAAGGACGAGAAGAGCGGTCGCCTGCTCAGCCGACAGACCGGCCTTCGGATTCATCTCGATTCCCCGGATGGCGAGAGCCTTCTTCATCTCCGGGCTGACAAACGCCTTCGACACTTCATCCCGACTGAAGCCGTCCCATTCCTTCAGGATCTCGGAGACTGTCGGGAAGATCCCATTCCGTCTGTAAAGAACGTCAGCGGCTGCGAGAACGTGGCGGAACGTTGCGGGCTTGATCCCGGCAGGGACAGGGGACCTCTCCACTCGCCCGTCTGTGGCGATGAGAACCTCTTCGCCTTCAACCTCGAAAGCCCTACTCACTTCGACCGTCCCGCCAGTTTCGAGATGACCCAGCCGACAGCGGCCACTACGGCAAATCCTGCAAAGTAGACGAACAGCGCATTGGAGATCGGGTCAGCGATCACATAGATATCTGGCATCAGCTTGTTCCTCTCTTCTCATGCCACCGAAGCTGAGACGTGTTCAACTGCTCTACGTGCTGATAGCCCATCTCTGTCAGGGCCTCTCGGATGGCTTCCGGCATGGTGCGCTGTCGCCCATCGGCGTAGCGCTGCACAACCACATCCGCGACAGCCAACGTCTGCGCCGTCTTCGACACAGAACCGATGGCACGCACCACACGGGCGAACGGGGTGATGCTCGGATCGTCTTTCACCTTCGCGGGCAGTTTGACCCGGTTCGTGATCCGACGATTCGACACCCACCGCTGGTAGGCGACATCAATGTCTGTGGTCTGGTACTCCGCATCAAACTCGTCAACGTCGATTCCCCGGTCTCGCCATTCAGACCACAGTGCCGCTTGGATTCGAGGTGTGACGGATTGGAGCCGTCCCTGCACCAGCCTTCCCAGGACGTTCTTACCGAACCCATGCTTTACAGCAAATTCGGTTCGGTTCAGCCCGGTACGGGCGATAGCAAAATCAACGGGATTGCGCATCATGTTCCTTATGCTCGTTCAATGCTGAACGGATTGGGTCCTGAGTCTTCCGGGTCGAACCACACGGTATCTCCTTCTTCTACGACAACCATGCGCGCATTCCCGACAGGGAGGTAGAGACGGGATTCCGTGGCCACGATCTCTCCCTGAACAGCACGGTCCTGCACCCACAGCCGAACCTCACGGAAAGTCTGCGGCGTGAACAGTGCACCCTTCAGGCCGTTTGCGGATTTCTCTTGCATATCACTTCCTCTTTCGGTATTGCCGCATGTACGCCGCATTTGCTGCCCGAGCTTCGGGAGTGCGACTCCCTCTCTTGTACTGGGACATCAACGTCCCTCCCGCGACAGGGAACACCTTGTGACAAGAGCAGAACTGTGTCCCTCCGCAGACCTCTCGTATCGGAGGAACGTCAGGAATGGGATCATGCAGAACAGAAAGGATTGCCTTCACTTTTTCATCCCGTGTCAACTTCTGAATCACTGTGATCTCCAATCAACGGAAAAGGGACTCCCCCGAATGAGGAAGTCCCTTTAGGGTAACACCACCCTAACCGATTGTGCAACCGATCACGAAAGCTCCTTGCGAAGCTGCGCAATCGCACCCTCGATCTTCGTCACGTCGGAGGCCAGCACCTTGAACGGCGCATCCCCGACCCAACCCTGAAGTGAGAACGACAGCACAGCACGTCCGCTGTACTCCTCCACCGACAGAAGCACCTCATCGACAGAGACCGACAGAGGCAGCTTGCTCGCGTCCACATCCAGAAGCGGGTCGTCCTTCTTCTTCGCCGTCTTCGGTGCAGGCTTCTTCTCCGTCACCGCACCAGCAGGGTCAGAGGGCTCACCCTCTTCTGCCGGGTGGGTCACCTGTACGGTCGGCTCTTCATCCGGCGCAGGCTTGTTCTCTTCCGCAGCCTTCTTCTGGCCATTGGGTGCAGCAGTCATTCGATCCTCCTTGTTTAGGGTAGACACCAGGCTACAGGGTATTCCGGGTCAGGTCAACGGGGATTAGGGTGCCTCAGCTACCACTTCCCAGGGACGTGCAGTACGTGTGGTGCCGGTCTCCATTGAGTTGAGGAGTACGTATAGCGACCCAGACCCCGAACTCAGCACATACACGCTTACGACCTTCCAACTGATCTTTCCTGTTCGATACCGAACAATCCTCCCAGGAGCGATCTTCTCCTTGTCCAGCATTTCTCTTTGCTCATCGACGGACGGCATTTTCCAGCTCATGGAAATCTCTTTCTAGGGTAGCAACAAGTCAGGGAGAGGCGACAAGGGAGATTTAGCGGAAGCCGCGCCCAACCAGCCCAGCGCGCTCGCCCTTGTTCTTACGTGGCTGTCCACGCCTCTCACCTCAACTCTTGGTGCCCGGCACCGTCCCGGTCAGGATGTACTGCTCAATCTGGGAAGCAACATCAATCAGATCATTCGGGCCGTCGAGGGTATCGAGGAACCCCCGCTGTGCGTACTGAATGGCCTGCATCCGAATGTTGGTGCGGACCTCATCCACATCCTCCGACACAGGCTCATTGCTACCGTCAGTCGACTGCTCAGTCAGCCCCTCCAGAACGTCAATCGCATTCAGTATTGTCCTCTGGTCTCTTCCTGTGGCCCACTTCAAAGTCTCTCGAAGCTCTACAACAAGGTCAGAGTGGTTAGTCATGTCGATCTCCTTCTTTCATCAGTTCTTCAAATCCAACGGGCTCAGCAGTCAGGAAGTGTTCGACTGCCTCTGCTGCCTCTTCCTTGGACTCGTAATAGCCCAGGTGTGTTCCTCCGCGCATGTTCAGCCGAATGGCTATGGCAGGCCATCGGAAGTCTGCTGACGGATGGTCTCTACGTCCCATTCGAATCTCCTTCTTATCAGTCACCGATCTGGTGTGTCTCTAGGGTAGCATAGCTCCCTGTCTGAGTCTAGGGTATGTGAGGATTGGGGCTGTGGGTTAGGGTAGTCAAGGAAACTGCATTTGTCAGTGTGGTAGCAGTCAAATAGATGAATGCTCCTCCTTCCTTACAAGATGCTTTGATGAATCCAAGTTCAACCTCAACGGGAGACAGACATGACCTCAACCATCGTTCGCAAGAACCACCGCGCTATCTACCGCACACTCGCTGCCCTGCCTGGTTGGACGCACAAGGATGAGGTACTGTCCGCTACCTACCGGATCATGGGCAACACGGAGCAGATGTACCACGACCGTCGCTCAGACATCCTCATCACTAACACGTCGAGGGCCGTGGGGATCTCGGCATACTGACCCATAGGGCGGGTCCGGCTACGGCCGGGCTCGCTCTCCAGGGTGGAGGAATCAAATGGATCTAGCACACCGCTCTCCCATCCCTGACAGATTCTTTACAGCACCAACCACACGACGAATGAAAGCACCGTAGGAGGTAGCACGCATGACTCTCTGGCAGCACGCATTCAATTGGGCTTACGCGCATGGAATCCGCGACGCATTCGGTTACGCCGAATGGTACGCCGATGAGTACCCCGACGGGGAATGCTCGCACCCATCCGTGTATGAGCAGTACGCCGAACTTACGGAAGGCGCGGACGCATGAGCGCCCACCGCTAGGTTTGACATACCCCTAAGAGGTACGTACAGCCTCAGTACCCTAGTCCGCCCTATCTCTCGGCCACCCTATATACCCTAGGAAGAATGAGAGAGCGCGGCGAACGTGACAGCGAAAGAAAAGGGGAAGAGCGATGAATGCAGGCAAAAAAGTCCGCACGCAACTGACAAGCAAATCCGGGAACTCGATCAACGTCTACGGACAACTGACCGAGGAGGGTAACTACGTAGCAGCATGGACTGCCAGCCAACACCTTGGCTACTTTCGGATCGAACGTTTCGCCGGCAGCACACTCACTGCACGCACATTGCACGACCTACTGACAGGAGCATAATGTCTTGGCGTTCGATTCATCGTGACTACCTCCACGCACAAGCAATGGCAGCACACACAGGAGAACCCTGGCGGAAAGAGGAAGCTGACATCCTTAGAGACGCAGCAATCCTCGCCTTCCAGGAAACCCTCTACTCTCAGGCGGCGGACCCGCGCTAGCGGGTCAGTCCGCCAGCCTGATCTGATCCCACTGCGACCTACACGAGAGCATAAAAAAAGACTCCCTGTCGCGGGAGCCTTCCTCTCATCATCTCAATCCCTATCTATGCTGCTGGTCGCCAGCATAGTAGGGATTTAATACCCCCCGCAAGTTAAACTTTCAAACACTTCCCTCTGACCTGGGCTTTTGTGCCAAAACTTTCTTTTGAGCCACCCTAGTCACCCTAACTACCCCAAACTTTCTATGGACTTTCCAAAGAGCAAGTACCCTAGACTCGATCCCACACCTACCAGCAACACCGACAGAGAGAGACGCACCATGAGCACCGAACTAGCCGCAGAGTACGCCGACAGCCTTGTCGAGCAGATCCGAGAGAACGTGTCGAATGGAACCCCGTTCGGCGTTTCGACAGAGGATGAGCCGATCCTGGACCGTGAGCCGGGCGACGAGGGCAGCGCAATGGATTACCTCTCGGACGTGCTGGACATTCAGTACATCGTGGACAGTGACCGCACGTACCGCGCTGGTCGTGTGCTGATCACATTCGGTGGGCCTAACGCCTGGGTCAACACACAGACCAGCAACCTGGAGGTTGCATGGTGGAGCGACACCGAATATCGGTCACTTCCCGCAGAGTTCATCAGCGGGCTCGATGGGGCACTTGAAGAGCTGTGGGAGATGGGCGCATGAGTGACGCCACACGCTCCTCTGTCGCTCGACAGAGCGCCCAGTCACGCCGCATGGACAATCGCATCCGCACCGCTCAGGACCGACTCGCAGACCTTGCCTTCGAACGTTTCGTTCGGGAGCACAACCAGAGCCTCACGAAAGGACAGAGCTGATGATCCCGTACCACGAACGCTTCGCTGAGGCCTTGCGAGCAGAGCTTCCCGAGGGCTTCACCGTCCAAGCAGACGCAACGCTAGCGGTTGCAGGTTTCGGCAGCGCAATCCTTGTCGGATACCCACCGAGCCCCGCCGACAAACGCAAGCCGGTAGACAAGTCTGATGTACTCGACTGGATCGCCAGCGAGGCGGCAACCCTGCGCCGCAACTCCTACCACTTCACACCGGAAGCCAAGGCAGCGGCTGAAGAGCTGATTAACGCTCTCATGCCAGACCGAGAGAAAGGACAGAGCTAAATGCTGACCCCCGAGCAGATCGCCGCACAGGCGGTCAGGAATCACTACCCGGAGTCCGTAGCCGGATGGCTCGGAGGACCGGACAACCCTATGGGCCGACTCGATCACGCCCTCTTCTACGACCGGATCACCAGCGGTGACATTCTCGCGATGCTGGCCGCTGCCGTTGAGTCCGACCGTGCGCAGCTCCGCGAGGCGATCCGCTCCGATCGCCCGATCCCCGGCCTGCGTCCATACCGTCTAGCCACGGTCGATGAACTCCTCAACGCCTGGGACCAATTCGACAGCTACAGCGGCGACGTGAGCGAGTTCGTGGACGCCTGGAACAACTACACCGCCGGCCTCGATTTCGCCTGTCCAGACTCCCCGGATGGCCTGCACGCCGTAACGGGCGGATCATGCGACAACTGTGGCGATAAGAACCGAGAGGCGTACACATTGTGACTTACGTCAACGAAACCATGCTTCGACTTGAAGCTATCCGCGCACACGACATTGCAGCGGATCGGATGAACTACAGCACAGGGGAAGATCGCCCCGAGGCTGTTCCCTACTTCGATGACTTGACCGACACAGAGCAAGAGCAGGTCATCCGGGAGTGGGCTGAGATCAATGGATGGTAAGCGCATGATGTTCGCCAGTAAGACGCCCCGCGACCTGCTGCACGCGGAATGCAAGCGGGCGTGGAACTCCACGGCCCACGAAACGCATTACGCGATGAACGACGCGAGCCGCCCCGAGCCCATGCCGGAATGGGATGACCTTGACCCCGAATACCAGGCGCACCAGCTCCAAAACTGGGAGGATGACTTGCTCCCACCTGAACCGCTCAACGAGCCGAATCCGATCCTGGTGGCGTTCCGTGAAGAAATTGACGGAGGTGCGGGGCGAGACCGCTACTCATGGGGCGCGGGATGCTTTGTCCGCTATAGCGAGGCCGAGGCTTTCGCTCACGCCGTTGGCTACTTCCTGACTCAGATGGAGCCGATGGGGGGCGATCCGAGACTCCCTCGCGTTGCGTTCGGCATCGACGCGACGCCGAGCCACATCACCCACGCCCGCGCCATCCTCACTCGCCTCGCCAACCTCGCAGACAAGGAGCAAGCATGACCAACGCAGAGCACTACGCCGCCTACCTGGTGGCCGATCAGATCGCCAAGCGCATCGAATCCGTCGGGCACCGAGTCGCGTTCTACCAGGCCCACCCTGCTTCCGGCTATGGTCACGGCGTCACAGGCGTGACGCTTCTCGTTCGGGACGCCTACACGCCGGTCATTCGCGAGCAGTTCGCTAACGACTTCCTGGACGCCTTCCCCGACACGCGCATCACGCGGGAGCCGGGATACGGCGGTATCCCCGAGATCAAGCTGCACGGCACGGCGCACGCCGGGGTCGAGTGGAGCATAGACGTCGGTACCGGCGTATGCGAGCGAGTCCAGGTCGGCACCAAGAGCGTCGAGAAGTATGACAGCGACGCGCTGCTGTCCATCCCGAAGATCACCGTGGATGAGCCGGTCTACGAATACCGCTGCCCTGACCCGATCCTGGCGGGGGTGCCCCGATGACCACCCTGCTGCACCCGCACCAGGCTGACGAGCTGCATGACAAGCTCATGTCCGAGGTCCCCTCTGTCGTGGTCATCGACAACGCGATCCAAGCTGAGTGCGAGAATGAGCGAGACATGACGGGCGAATGGCCTGATCTGGATAGCCCGTTTGTCTGGGATCACATCAAGACTCTGACGATAGAACGTCTCGACCTCACCTGGATGCACTCGTGAGACTCTGGTACGCAGTAGAACTGATTTGCGCCCTTGTGTTCTTCACCCTCTTGGTGACATACCTGTTCGATTCGAACATTGACGGGAGACTGTTTCTCTCAGCCCTTGCAATCGCAGGGTTCGCATACGCAAACGACAAGGCGGAATCATGAAGAACACAGACAAACAACGGTTCGAGTGGAGGTTGTGGGCTGTCGCTCTCGGCCTGGGCCTGCTGATCGGTATTGGCCTGGCTCTGGCCTATATGGCACACGAGGCGGACCCGGACCCTGGAACTCTCTTCGAACAAACGCAAAGCCCTATCACTGTCTGCATGACCGATGACCCGCCCGCACCGTGTGAGAGGAGTGAGCATGGTTGACCCGAACGAAGCCCAAGAAGCGCTGGTGCAGACGGACGAAGCGCTGGCAAGCCTTGGCACACCATTGGAGCGGGAGTATCTGCTTCACCACGCCGCGGTGCGTGCCCGTCGCGTCCTGCTGGCCCTAGTGGACGCGCAGAAGCCGACCGACGACGCGGTGAGTTTCGACGGCCTCACGGATCAGGTGGCGCAGCACTGGACAGCCGATGAACGTCGCGTGCACGATGCGGCCGTTCGCGTCTTTGAGGGCGAGATGGCTGCTCGCGTGATCGACGCAGACGTGGAGGAATCCGATGAGTGACCTTGACCTAATCGAAAAAGCCTACGCAGAAAATGACGTGGCATATCTCATCGAAATCAGGGAAATCTATGACGGATGGAGCATTCTCGTGAGGCAGTCAGATGGTGCTCGACTGAATCGTTGGGAACCAGGCACAAAGAGATTCATACTGACACAGGAATACATCAAGGAGACAACCAAATGACATTCAATCTCGCCAAGACAGTCAGCCCCGGCAAGGGGAGACTGTGGAGCATCACCCATCAGCCAAGGAAGCAGACCAAACCCGTCCGTCTTGAACTTCGACAGAGGACCATCGACGCGAACCACAAGCATGCACCGCTGAGCTTCACCCGTCTGCTAGGGAGCATCGACACCATTGCAGACGAAACCTCACTGGTCGAGGCAGCAAAGGATCTTCTCACGCGAGTCGGGAAGGTAGACGACCTGATCGGAGTGTACGAGTGAAATGGTCACTGTCTCAGGAGATTGTCGAACAGGCACTGCTCAAAGCCCCAAAGACGACACGACAGCTCATTGATGAGACGGGCTACACCTACCCGACAGTGAAGCGAGCGCTAGATCGAATAGAAGAGCGTGGGCAGCTCAAGAGGACGGCCACACGACCTGTTCGATTCTCTCTCCTGTCGGTTGATGGGGAAGAATCCCTTTCCCTTGTCGAACCTCTACGGATTCCCATGCTGGAAGTCGGCCCACGTTGGCAGGCAGGGTCGGAGAAGCTGGGCAAGGAGATTATGAAACTTGATCTTCGCGTCTCCTCACTGGGGAAGTCGATCAAGATTCTAGAGGCGGAGGCAGCGTCGATACTTGGGGTACTCGCTGTCCTCCGCGCTCTAGAAGATGGGCCGGACTGGCGGGAGCAGATTGGGCTGCCTGCTTGACCTTCTACCCTAGCCAGAGTAGGCTGTAAAGACACGAATCGACAGGAGATCCAAATGACTGAAGTAGCAGCAGGGCAGGTATGGCGGGACAAGGACAAGCGACGCAACACCGCTGTCCGAATCGAAAGCGTCAATCCTCTGGAGGTTACCGCTCGTGTCGTGGGGACGACCGAAGTGCGAACCTACGGCCTTGCTCGTTTCGCTCACAGATGGAAGATGTCCTCAGACGTGCGGAAGAAGCAGGGAGTATACATGCTCAAAATGGCATGTAATCAGGACCCGACATACTTCCTCCGCATGACTCAGACGAAGATCGACAACTGGGGTGCCCCTCTCTGCCCCTGCCATCACGAGGCGATGATCGAAGCGTGAGCGATGCAATCACGAAAGAGCGCCACGACCTCGCTGCTGATGCAGCAAGTCGAGAACGCTCAGTGCAGGATCGTCGTGCTGCTTACGAAGAGCACTTCCGAGGTCTGGCACAAGGTCACGCCTGGTTCGATGGGATCTTTGCTCATCAATGGGGAGGTGCCTGTTATGGTGCAGTGGCTCGTCGTTGGTTTCTTGGAGACGAACCTGGAGCCGGTAAGGGGTCTCCCTTGTGGGAGAAGGTCCTCACACCTACTGGCTGGACAACTTACGGAGCGATCTCTGAGGGAGACCGAGTTATCGGATCTGACGGGAAAGCACATCGTGTCACAGGCGTCTACCCTCGGGGTGTTCTCGACACCTACCGCGTGACGTTCAACGATGGAGCCTCTGTGGTTGTCGACGGCGATCACCTATGGGAAGTTCAGACCAAGAGGCAGTCGCAAGGGGGCTATCACGCTCAGGCCATCGCCACCACAGACCTCCTAGAGCTTATCAAGACAGCCACGTATCGAATCCCCCAGGTAGCTCCTGTCGAGTTCGACATGGCAGGGGATCTGCCTTTGCATCCGTACGTACTGGGGGCCATTCTCGGTGACGGCTACCTCTCACAGAAGAGTTCCGTATCTATCACCTCAGAAGACCCTGAGATCATCGAGAGGATGCAATCCCTTCTTCCTGACGATGTGAGTTTGAACGCCTGGGCGGTAAATGGACATACCCCTGCCTGGGGGCTAGTGTCACACGGCAGGCGTGGGCTAATTCCCGGGATCATCAAAGACCTGGGTCTTGCAGGTACGAAGTCTGCGACGAAGTTTATTCCCGCGCAGTACCTCCTGTCATCAGCCGAAGATCGTCTAGAAATGATCCGAGGACTAATGGACACAGATGGGCACGCCACCACAGCAGGCGTTGAGTACGTCACAGTGTCGCCCAGCCTTTCAGAAGGAATGACGTTCCTGGTGCAAAGCCTAGGGGGGACGGTAAGAACATCAACTAAGACCCCTACGTACATCAACCGCCACGGCAATAAGATCAACGGGCAACTTGCTTACCGACTGAGCTTCAACATGCCAGAGGGCATGATCCCATTCTCGCTGAGCCGTAAAGCAGACAAATACCGCCCGTCATTCAAATACCCGCCTCTTCGTTCAATCAAGAGCATCGAGCCAGAAGGACGAGAAGAAGTCGTCTGCATCTCTGTCGATTCTCCTGATGCCTTGTATGTCACTTCGGACTTTATCGTGACCCACAACACGAGAACTTCAATCGCTTGGCTGGATCTCATTGGGGCCACGCGGGTCATCCTTGTGGCAGAGGCGAATATCTGCGCTCAGTTCGCTGGTGAAATCATGGACCTTGCTCCTCACCGCACCATTGTCAACCTTGCCGGGTTGACCCGACAGACCCGACACGAGCGCATCAACAAACTCCTCCGCAAGAAGGAAGGGGTTGTCGTCCTCAACTACGAGATGTTCCGCCGTGATGAGGAGGCGCTGGGGAAGATCCTTCAGTGGCGTGCCGACACACTTCTTGTCGATGAAGCGCACAACATGAAGAGCACCAAGACGGCGAACTACAAGTATGTCGAGAAGCTCGCTTTCGCTCACAACACATGCCCCGACTGCGACAGCCTGGTATACGGACTCAACAGGCCGTGCGGCTCATGCGGGTGGAGAATCGAAGAGGGCGGTGTTCGTACCTGGGATCGTGAAGCCTCTACGGACAAGGAGAAGTTCCTCAGCACACGGTCTGTAAAGAACATGCTGTTGCTGACAGGGACGCCCGTACTCAACACCCCTGTAGACCTTTACAGCATCTACCACTTGATCGACCCCGTAGCATTCCCCTCTGAAGCATGGTTCAAGCGTGTGTTCACGAAGCCTGACTACTCGGCACGTCGACACACTTTCACTCCGAAGGGCCTAGAACGCATTCAGTCACTGCTGAAGGGCCGCTACCTGGCACGGACGTTGAAGGAAGTGGGGATTGATCTTCCGAAACAGCGTATCCACATCGAGCGTGTCGAAATGGACCCGAAGAAGTACCCGCTCCAGGCGAGGACTGTCGAGCAGGTAAGCAAGCACGCGGCGGTGATGTTGTCGAGCGGTGAGACAGCGACACTCATGCATGTCATTGCAATCATTCTCCGCAAGCGACAGGCAAACGTCTGGCCTGGCGGCATCACCTTTAAAGACCCGAACACAGGAGAGATTCTGTTCTCTGTCGGGCAGGAGGTCCAAGAGTCCTGCAAGATGGACGCCGCACTAGAGCGCATCAAGGAGTACCACAAGGAGGGACGGCGACAGATCGTGTTCAGTCAGTTCCAAAGTGCTCTCGCAGAGTTCGAGAGCCGGGTCAATGCAGCAGGTATTCGGGCTGTGCGGTTCGATGGCTCAACTCCTGGTCGACTTCGGGAAGCTGTAAAGAACAACTTCTATGCGGCAAAGGGTGAGGAAGCCAAATGGGACGTTGTTCTGGTTCACTACAAAACCGGTGGCGCTGGCTTGAATCTCACTGCTGCAACAGTGACTCACATTCTCGATGAAGAATGGAATGCCGGGAAACGTGACCAGTCATATGCGCGTTCGCACCGTATGGGACAAACGCAGGAGACGGACGTGCATGTATACCGAGTGCCTGCGAGTGTTGACGTGTGGATGGCGAACTTGATCCACATGAAAGAACGAATGGTCAACAAACTTGGAGAGGCTATGTCTTCTGAGAAGCAGAAGAGTCTCATTATCAATGCGATCAAAAAGGGAGAAATCTAGAATGATCTGTGAGGCATGTGGTCGAGTAGTAGATGAGCTATGGCAAGCAGGACAGGACCGAGAAGGAAGACACCTGTTCGTCTGCGATAGCTGCATCATCGAACCGACAGGAGTAGGGCTCTAGTGCCGTTCATCACAGGGATCTGCAACGCCTGTGCCGCAGGCATTCTAGAGGAGTGCGAGAACCCCGAGGAAGTGCCAGGGCATCCTGAATGGATTATCCCGTGTGCCGGGAAGTTCGAAGGGCTGGCAGTCCAGGTCGTCAAGGGAGAGCCCGGACAGATCGGTAGGCCCCCTCTCGATCCCGGCAAGGTCACAGACCCCACCAGTACAGGCAGGAAGCGGGCGAAGATGCTCGCACCGATCCTCGCTGGACAGAGGTGCGGCTGGGCCGGACTGAAGCACGCTGGAGGCGGTGTTACCCCGATCCTTGGCTGCAACGGCCATCTCATGGTCGAGAAGAAAGGTGGCGAGGGAGACCACTATCAGGGCGACAGGCACCACGGCCCCGATAAGAACACACTCAACAACAGTGTCGGAGTCAACCTTCATTCGGTCTGCGTTGAGTGCCACCATCGGTGGCACGCACTCAATGATGAGTTCTATGACGAAGAGGGCAGACCGACCGCTGAGTTCCCTTTCCTTCCTGTCGAGGCGTACTACCTGCATGATCCGAACACTGCCTTTACAGAAGAAGAGTACGAAGTAGCTGAGGCATGGTGGGATCTTCCGAGGTTTGACCGAGGCCCGTATCCGTTCAGCCCGCCAGATGAGGCGAAGAAAGTGTTGCCCATGCTGCCTCAGCCTGCTACCCTAGACCCTACGGAGAATCCATTCCCGGATTCGCCGTTCGCAGAGATTGGAGACTCTGAATGACCGCTTTTGTCTTTCTTGACGTTGAAACCACCGGACTCGACCCCACTGAGGATCACATCCTGGAGATCGCATGGCAGGTGACGGACGAGAAGCTGAGGGTTCTCAGCCCGGCTCGATCCTTCATTGTCGATCACGTTCACGACTGGGGCGATGTGTTCGCCTCTCTCCTGTCGAATGAGGTAGTTCGTCAGATGCATCAGGACAGCGGTCTGTTCGATGCCATGCGACAGGAGGACGGCACTCCTATGGACGACATTCTGGATCAGCTTTTGATGGATATTGGTCGGGTTGAAGGTCCGATCCACCTTGCAGGGTTCAGTGTCCACTTCGACCGGGACTTCCTCTCAGAAGCCGGGTGGAGTGCTCTGTTCAACAGCGATGCTCTGGGAGTGAAGATCCATCACCGACTCTTCGACCTCAGTGCTGTAAAGATCATGCTGGAAGTGGCTGGGCTACCTGTCCCTGAGGTGTCGAACCCTCGGCCCCACCGGGCAAAGTTCGATGTCACTGAATCACTGGAGTTTGCTTTGGCTCTCCAGGATCAGCTTGATTTCCGCATCCGGGGGGAAAACTAATGGCGTACTGGCCGACACACAAAGCCAAGGCTCAGGCCCAGCAACAGCTCAAGCATTCCCGAAAGAAGCGGGGGCGTAAGGTTCGGAAGCTCTATCGAGACGGGAAAAGAGGTGAGTTCCAATGACTAACTCGAACGAAGCCCGAGAAGCGCTGGCCGAGGTGCGAGGAATCCGAAAGGCCGCTGACCATCTACGCCTCATGCAGAACGGCGGGGGGAGCGGGAAAGGACTGGTGTGGGGCCTACTGGATTGGGCAGACGAGATGGAGAAAAAGACCTCCGCAGCCTTGGCAATGGACCTACGTGAGCAGGGCTTCCGCCGCCCCGAGCCGGTACCGGATACCTACGAGTGGGAGTACGCCTACATGGCGGATGCATACAGCGCGAATCATTACGCCACCCGCGAGGAGGCCGAGGAATACATGGGCAATCCGCAACTGTTCCGCCGCCGCAAGCCTGGCCCATGGGAGCCCGTAGAGGGTGATTCCTAATGGGATCTGTCTCCCATTCTCGTGTCGACTCCTACCTGACGTGTCGACGTAAGGAGTATTACTCCTACCACCGGAAGCTCACCAAGATCGACAACAGCACTGGGCTTGTGCTCGGAACTGCGATCCACCGTGTGCTCGCTGCCCTCTATCAGCATGTGCTCGATGCAGGGAACTCTCTGGCTGCACAGAAAAAGGCATACCCGGAGGCTGTAAAGGTTGCATGGCTGGAGGTGGATCGAATCTACTCAGAAGGATTCGAAGACACCGACAAAAGGGCACCACTCCGACTCATCATCGAGAAGTACCTCCAACGCGAGCCTTTCATCGACAGAGAGTGGCATGACAACAAGAGGCAATGGCGCATCCTGGGTGTCGAGAAGGAGTTCAACCTGGAGTACGACTCCGAAACAGGAGGCCGTTACCCGTTCGTTATCGACCTGATCGTGCAGGACCCGACAAAGAAGATCGTGGTTGTCGACCATAAGGGGCTGTACGACTTCTATAGCTACGAGACGACCAACCTCATGCCTCAGATTCCGAAGTACATCGGAGCGCTGAGAGCACTGAACTACAACGTCTCCTACGGCATGTACAACATGATCCGCACCAGGCCCGAGAGCAAGGGCAACAAGCTCAATAAGGCTGAACTGGTAGAACTGCTGAGCAAGTCGGACATCGGGGAGATTGACCCGAAGATGAAGGTCACTGAATTGGAAGCGATTGCCGACGAACACGACATCCCCTACTACGAAGGCCGGGTGCTGGATGACTGGGCTTTCGCTATGGAGATTCAGCCTTCCGGGGTTCGAGTGCAGCGATCTTTCCTGGAGCAGATCAACGCCTCAATGGAGGTGGCGGAACTTGACACGTTGGATGATGAGACGCGCGACATCAAGGCGTACCGCATCGGCAACTCAATGATCTGCAAGTCCTGCCCCTTTAAAGACATCTGCTCCGAGGAGCTTCGCGGGGGTAATGTGGCTCTCCTGCTGCAAACGGAATACAAGATCAAAGACAAGCGGGACGAGATTCTCGTCTCTGAGGAGTTGAGCGACGAATGATGTGCTACCCTAGAAGTATCGCAACATTGAGCACCGACACCGAAAGTGAGAACTGATGCCTGCTGCTAAAGCCAACCTCGCAAAGATCCTGTCCAGGATGAATGACCTGGAGCACCAGGAAGTCGAGAAAGACTTCATCGGGATGTTCTTCGGTGGTCCCGGTGTAGGCAAGACTGTCGCATCCGTAGGGCTTGCTCAGAAGCTCCGGGGCGAAGGTCGAGCACTCTACCTCGACAGCTCAGACGGATGGGTTTCCATCGACAACCACCCGTCCCTCAAGCGAGGCATCGACCGAATCGAAGTGTCCGACCCTCGTGACCTGATGACCATTGCCAACGCTCTGCGATCCCGACACAAGGGATTCGAGGGCTACCGTGTTGTCATCCTCGATGAAGTGTCAAGCTGGTACACCGACATCCTCCACGCCTACGTGCGAGAGCAGACAGGGACCAAGGATGACGAGGACCTTCCTGAGATCGAAGGCTCCATGCACGCCGCACCGCAGGCGATGTTTCTGAACGTCATCAAGACGTTCCACAAAACGGAGAACCTTCACGTCATCATGGTCGCCCACGAACAGGGACGACCGATCAAGGGCGAATCTGGCGCGTTGCTCATGTCGCCCTCCCTCGGCCCGAAGATCACCTCTGGCCTAGCTCAGCTTTCCCACCTCATCGCTCGCTTCGAGAGCCGCAAGGTGAAGGACAAGTATGAGAGGGAAGCTCAGGTTTGGCCCACGCGCTACGTCATGGCCAAGAGTAGGATCGGCGGACTGGACCTGAAACTCCCTGTCGCTTCTCTGGTGAAAGCCGTGTCCGAATGGATCAATAGCTCCCGTATGGGGGACGACCTCATCAAGCCGGAAGAGAAGGTTCTCGCTGAAGAGCCGGACGACGATGATGAGGATGAAGATTTCGAAATCTCGGATGATGACTCCGAAGATGACGATAAGGACGGAGAGAGCTAGCATCCCTCTGCTTGCTCTCTCCCGAGGTCTTGGTAGGAGTTGCAGGGGTTCGATTCCCCTGGCCTCACGGATCGACCGATCCAGCACCACACACACTGTAAAGGAATGATGCAATGGGACTCTTTGACGATTTTGGTATCGACGCTGACGATGTGGAAGCACCGAGCTTCTCGAACCCTGACGATGGCTTCTACGGATTCGAGATCACTGAAGGACTGATCCAGGAGGGCACGAAGAAGAAGCCTGACGACACCTTCTTCATCATCAAGTACAACCTTGATGAAGCCGGGGAGAAGCAGGAGTGGTTTACTACTGCTCAGGACGGGGAACTCACGGAACGGGCTCTTCAGAGCCTGGGCTACCTGAAGAACCGTCTCACCGATCTGGGCCTCGACCCGAAGAACACGGACCCGGAGGACCTCGAAGGAATCCGGGGTGTCCTCCAGCTCGTGACCACGAAGAATGCCAAGGGTGAATTCCAGAACGTCCGAAAGGTCACTCTGGAAGAAGAGCCTGAGAAGCCTGCGAAGGCGAAGCAGTCGGCCAAGAAGCCTGCTGCGAAGGCCAAGAAGGCGGTCTCTGACGACGAGAACCCGTTCGAAGACGACTGATCTTCACCCAAGGAAGAAGGCCCCGTCTTATTGGGGACGGGGCCTTCTTCTCGCGTGAGGCTGAGAACAGGAGGAGACCTTTACATGCCTACAATTGATATCATAGGGTATCTAGCTGAGAATTCACAAGATTTCGGCCTTCCCGACCCGAAAATCAAGCCAGATTCTTTTCTCTCTGCCGCATTGTCTATTGCCGTGGACTTGGATTCTGTCGGAGTGAAGTGTTTCATCCTGAAGCACGTTCCCCACAACCAAATCGAATGGTCTGTCTATTTGCGCGGACATCGACACGAGGTGTGGGATGCAATGGTGAATGACGCATTGTCTTCTGCTCTTGTCGACCGTGCCATTAGCAGAATCAACGAGGGGGCTGGTTCTGAATGACCAAATCAGACGACCTCAGAGCTTTCTTCGATCAAGTCTGGAAAGACACTGAAGGATACGTCTACCTTCCTGTAAAGGGAGTCAATGGCTTCAAGAAGTTTATGATTCCCTGGCCTCGTAAGGCAGACGCCGTAGTCAACCATGTCCTTACGTACGCCGCTGACGAAACCAGCCAGGTGTTCTACAGCCCGGCAATCTACTCCAAGCCGAAGCCGACACAGGACAATGTTCTAGGGTCCTGGTACGCCTGGTGTGACTTCGATGGGAACTTCCCTGACGAGTGGCCTGAGAACATCGCTCCGCTGCCGACAATCGAGATCCAGAGCAGTACCTCGAAGAAGAGGCACACCTATTGGGCGATGAACGAACTCATCCCCGGCAAAAAGATAGCCGAGATCAACAAGGCGCTCGCCTATGCTCTTGAGGCCGACCTGTCGGGATGGGATGCAAGCCAGTTCCTTCGCCCTCCGTTCACTGTCAACCGCAAATACAGCAAGCCGATCACCGCGAAGATTCTGAAGAACCGTCTTGACCGTCGCTACACTGTCGAGTCGTTCGCGCACATCCCGAAGCCGAAAGAAGCAATCGCCTCCCACATCGAGTTGAACCAGCTTCCTTCTGTCGATGAAGTTCTCGCAGAAGCCAAGTGGGACGGTGAACTGCTGAAGCTCTTCCGTACCTCGGGGGACGAGATGCAGCGAGCAGGGCGCGACCGTTCCGGTGCGCTCCAGAGGCTGGCGTATGAGGGTGCGGAGCACGGATGGTCCGATGAGCAGATCATGGTCACGCTCACGGACGCTGACGACCGCTGGGGGAAGTACGTAGGCAGGAACAATCGCAAGAAGATCCTTGTCGACCTCATCAACCGGGCCAGGCAGAAGGTCGGCTATGAGCCGACAGCAGAGCTAGAGGGACTGGCTAAGGCCCTTACTAAGTCTCCTGTCGAAGAGGACGATGACCAGATTCTTTTCTCTGTCGATGAACTGGCCACGCTCAAAGGAATTGAGGACTGGCTGGTAGGCGATCTTCTCACTCCTCGTGGCATGGGACTTTTCACTGGGCGACCCGGAGTCGGGAAGACGCAGGCTAGTTTCCAGTTGGCTGCTGATCTTGCGTCAGGGCGACAGAGCTTCCTTTCCCGTGATCTTCCCGGCAAGCCGACTCGTGTGCTGTACCTCAGTTTGGAGATGAACAAGCATCAGCTTCCGCACATCGCCAAGCCACTGAGTGAGCGGTACCCCGATCTGGTGCAAGACAACCTTATGGTCTACGCCAAGGGGGAACGTCTCCCTTTGGATCAAGACAGCGGGCAGAACTACTTTGAAGTCCTCGTTGACAAGTTCAAGCCGAAAGTGGTGTTTGTCGACTCGCTGAGCCACATGGTGGCTGCTGATCTGACCAGCGATAACGAGATGAAGGAAGCATTTGAGTTCCTTCAGCGTGCACGAAACCAATTCGACTTCGGGCTCATCATCGTGCATCACCACAGGAAGAAAGCGAATGATGCCGCGAGTCGGAAGAACCCGAACAGCCTCAGCGATGTGTACGGCTCGTTCTACATCACCGCTGCTGTCGACTTCGTGCTCGACCTAGAAGTCCTCGCATCTGACGTTGATGAGGGAACGATCACAATGTCTTTGTTGAAGAACAGGTATGCGCCAATTCCTGAGCCGACAAAGATATCCCGGAACAACAAGTTGCATTTCGAAATCACTGAAGACATGGTGAAACATTTCACAGAGAGAGGGGGAGACGATGACGACGACAATTCCCCGAGTCTCGGTCTCTGAATTCCTGGATTGGTTGTACCGTCACCCGGATCAGCCATTGGCAGTTGACACAGAGACAAGAGGCGTAGACGACCCCTCACTGGGGCTTCGAGTTGACGACAATAGAGCCATTTGTATTGGCATCTCGTTCAGCACACGCATCAAAGGAAAGATGCAGTCTGCATACGTTCCGACAGCACATGTGATCGGAAAGAATGCAGACGAGAAGACAATCTCTCGCCTGAAATACGTGCTCAAACAGGGCAGACCGCTGATCTATGCGAACTGCCAATTCGACATGCTCAGCCTGGAAACACTGGGTATTCGGGTGTCGGAAATGCCTTTCTACGACATTCAGACAATGGCCAATCTGGTGCGTGAAGACTGGCCCATAATGAAAAGCCTTGACATGCTCGCCACCGTCTATCTTGGGGATGACGAAGGAAAGATCAAGGAATGGGATTATGTCGAATACGAGGAGATGAAGAACGGCAAACTTCGTCTCCGAAAAGAGTCGACACTGGACTGGCAGAAGAAGAATGGGTGGCCGACAGCCACACCTGAGATGATCTACGACTATGCCTGTGTCGACACAGACCAGACATATCGCATATGGGAAGCGCTCATGCGACACCCGAATTGGAAAGAACAGCCGAAGGATCTGTGGGACAACAAGCAGAAACTGATCCGAGTCCTCGTGGAGATGAAGCGGAGAGGTATCCGGGTAGACACAGAACTAGCCCACGAACTGGAGCTTGAGGGCACGGCTGTAAAGGAAGAACTGCTCAAGCGGCTGGGAGGGCTGAATCCTAGTTCTGTAAAGGATGCCCCGAAAATCTTCCTGGAGAAGCTGGAACTGCCTGTCCTGAAGAGGACTCCGAAAGAGGCCCCGAGCTTCACGAAGGCAGTGTTGGAAGAATACGACATGATCCTCTCCAACCGAGAAGGCCCTCAGCCTCCCGAGGTGGGATACGTCAAGGCATGGCGGGGCTGGACAACAGCGATGGGGCTTTTGCTTCGCCCATATCAGGAGCGGGTTTCGCCGGATGGAAGACTGAGAACCAGCTACACCACGCATGTCACTTCGACAGGGAGGTTGTCAGCGCGAGAGCCGAACCTTCAGCAGATATCGAAGGAGGGCGGGAGCCCCTGGAACAACCGGGTGAAGAAGTGCTTCCTACCGAAGCCGGGCTACCGGCTTCTGTCTGCGGACTACTCTCAGCTTGAGCTTCGTTTGGCTGTCGCGTACGCACAGGAACCTGAGCTTCAAGCCATCTTCGATGAGGGACGTGACATCTTCAGCGAGATGGCAGCAGAGATGGGATGGCCCAGGCCGAAGACGAAGAGCTTTGTCTACGCGACACAGTATGGGGGCGGGGATGCCCGAATCTCTTACATCTTCAACGTCAGCATCGAGCAGGCTAAGCAACTGCGAGAGAAGTTCTACCGGAAGTATCCCCGATTCAGGAAGCTCGACATGGCATGTCGGTCGAGGGTGCAGGAGACGAAGAAGCTGAAGCTCTGGTCTGGCCGCATCCGACACTTCCGTAGTGCGGAGGAGAGCTACAAGGCGATGAACGCTCTCTTGCAGGGTGGGGCAGCGGATGTGGTTGAGCGGGTCTGGGTGCATGTGATGGACGTGCTGGACAGTGAGGGCTGTCGCTGTCTTCTTCAGGTCCACGACGCTCTTGTCTTTGAGGTTCGTGAGGATCTGGTTGAGGAGTACCGGGAGAAGATCCGTGTCGTTATGGAGGACGTGAACGGTATTTGTGACCCTGGTTCGACAGAGCCGCTATTTCCGGTGCGGTTCGCGGTCGACGTGACCGACTGGGAGTGATACCCTAATAGGGTAGTTGTTGACGCTGAGAAAAGGAGATCAACCATGAGACACACGAACAGGAGCCAGTGATGCGAACCAACGTCGAGAAGTGCCCGTATTGCGGGCGCTACATGGCCTACCTGGACGATGCGGAGTGGGGCGAGCACTGGGTCTGCGCCCACCAGGCTGCGCACATTCTCGCTGACCCCGAAAGCTGGTCCGTCGACACAATCGCGCTCGGGCCGGATGCGATAGACAAGGATGGCGATCCGCTGTATGGCATCGTCGGCGCACACCGCCTCACGTCCGAGCAGTTGCGCGTCGCCCTCGGGCTGGTCTCCCGACCGACCGAACGGGAGTCGTGATGGCCGCCCCGCTCGAAATCGAGATCCTCAGATACCTCACCGAGAACTGGTCCGACCGCATCGACCGCATCGACCGCATCGTTCTCGCGGCGGGCCTAG
>CEPF01038992.1_pt1 | contig 36458 bp, 52 predicted proteins | sample 530441 | NCBI WGS metagenome assembly CEPF01 (sample SAMEA2620094, study PRJEB7988) | marine metagenome | biome: marine biome (ENVO:00000447); feature: deep chlorophyll maximum layer (ENVO:xxxxxxxx); material: "saline water (ENVO:00002010), including plankton (ENVO:xxxxxxxx)" | depth 25 m
ACTTTATTAAAAAAATTATATTAGTTGCGTGTCCTTTGTTGGTGTTGGGTTGTGGTGTTGGGGGCATGGTTTATATTATTGATTCGTTAGGCTTAACCGATAGTATCATATTAATGGGGGCGTGTTGTTTCTTGCGTGGTGCGTGGCTTATGTTTAGCAATATGAATATAAATATAAAATACTAAAGACATGGAAAAAAATATATTAACATATCAAGAATTTAAAAAAGATAATAGAGTTGAATTCTTTAATAAAAAGGTGCTATTTAGAACAAAAGAAAAAACATACTTTTTATTTAGCAAATCAACAAATTATCAACACAATGAACAAAATTTATATAATTGTTACGAATATATCAAAGAAAATAAAACGCACTTAATACAAAAGGAATAATAAATTTTTGTTTGTTGCTACTAAAAAAAATAATCTAATTTTTTAAACCTCTATTTTATAGGGGTTTTTTTTATATATATATATTATATATCCTATTTAACATAATATAAATTATAGGACAATATATATATCTTATCTGTATAAGGGGTATATATAGGGGGGGCATATGGTAAGCAATTTATATACATTATACAACACTAATACACTTAATTTAAGCCTATTTTAAAGCGTTCTAATGAATTTAAAAAAAATTTGAAATAAAATATATATTCATTTACGAGATGAGGGCTTAGAACTCAGGGGGTCAGATATTTACACTACTTTTTCCTCTTCAAATTATTATACACATTGTGTAATATATTTCCTTGACATTTAAGAAGCTTTTACATATTTTTGAAAAATAATTATTATGCACTAAATATTATGGATAAAAAACAAGATATTAAATCAGAGATTATTGAAACTGGAACTGATAAAATTCCAACTAAATTTGAGGGTAAAGCTACTAAGTTAGAGGCTCACAAGAGAACTTCTGAGATAGTTAGATTGGTTTTACAGGGAATTAGATATACTGATATAGTTGAGTATTGTGAGAAGAACTGGGGAATACAAAAGAGACAAGCCTCTATTTATTATAAAAGGGCTTTGGAGTATTTTAAAGAGCAATTTGATGAAGAGAAGCAATTTGAAGTTGATAAGCACACAATGATGTTATATGATTTATATACTAAGGGTTATAGAAGTGGTGATTTAAATATTTGTAGATTACTTTTACAGGATATTGCAAAGATGAAAGGAATTAGTATAGATAGGTTAGATTTAACAAGTGGAGGTGATTCATTTGTGTTTAATTACACAAAACCTGAAGATGAGAAATAAATATAATATTCCCAGTCTCAATAATTTTTTAGTTTGTTTTGACAAGCAAAACAATTATATTTGTTTGTCAGAAATAAATAACTCTAAAAAACAAACGAGACCTCAATTTAATAAAAATAAATTAATAATTCAAGAAACTTTTTTCACAAATTAAAATTAATAGATATGACAAAGAAAGCAACTCCCCCAACACTTAATGTAGATGTAGAATTTTATTTAAGAGTTTTAGATTCTTCTGCTAAAAATAGAGAGTCTGATTCTGACGCAATGTTTAGAATGTATATTAAATGGCTTGGTAAGAGATATTTTGTTTCAACACTAAAGTTATCTATATGCAGAGCTTTAATTGGCTCAGGAATTGAGTATAACACTATGGTTAGTCAAGCAAGAGGTGAGGGATTGCCTGATGATGGTATTCCACCTGTTATAACAAAATCAATACCCCATACTGATTTTATTGCATGGGCTAAAAAATACGAAAAATCATCTGCTTACAAAACTTTTCAAAACTTTTAAACTATGAACTTTTTAAAAAAAATTTTAAATAAAAATGTTGACTTGTTAACCAATGTATTTGTGGTAATATCATTTTTTTGGTTAATGCCAGTACTAATACTGTTTCTATTTTGTAAATTTGTTATAGGAATACCAGTAAACTATGTTATCGGTAAATTGAAATGAATATAGATTTTAAGCCAACAATAAAACAACATAAGGCTTGGGAATATTTGCATGACGAAACAACATCTGAAATATTATTTGGAGGCTCTGCTGGTGGTGGTAAGTCTTATTTTGGAGCTGCCTGGTTATTATACTCCTGCCTAAGATACCCTGGAACAAGATGGTTAATGGGAAGAGCTGTTCTAAAAACATTAAAAGAAACCACTCTTAATTCTTTTTTTTCTGTTTGCGGTGATTGGAAAGTTAAAAAAGGTGAACACTACAAGTTTAACGCTCAATCTAATGTTATTGAATTTACTAATGGCAGCCAAATCCTATTAAAAGACCTTTATCAATACCCAGCTGACCCTAATTTTGACTCTTTAGGGTCTCTTGAGATTTCTGGTGCTTTTGTAGATGAGGTAAACCAATGCACAGAGAAAGCAAAGAATGTGGTTGCTTCCAGGATTCGTTATAAACTTGGCGAATTTGGCCTGCGGCCAAAGATACTTATGTCCTGCAACCCAGCCAAGAACTGGGTTTATGATTTCTATAAACAATGGAGAGATGACATTTTACCAGAACACCAAAAATTTATCCAGGCAAAATTAAAAGATAATCCACACATTTCAGAATACTACGAAAAACAACTAAAAACACTTGACCCAGTTTCAAGAGAAAGGCTACTTCATGGTAATTGGGAGTATGACGAGGGTAAAGATAGATTGTTTGATTATGAAGCCTTGCTTGATTGTTTTAAGCAATCTATAAAGCCAGGTGATGATTCTTACCTTTCTTGTGATGTTGCTCTTATGGGAAGTGATAAAATGGTTATAACAAGGTGGAAAGGCATGGTTGTTGAAGAAATTATAACAAAAGACAAGAGTTCTGCTAATTCTATTGAGGCATTAATTAAGAAAATAGCCGAAAAACACAATATTCCAAGAAAAAACATTGTAATTGACTCTGATGGCGTTGGTCAATACCTTTCTCACTATATGAAAGGCGTTACAGCGTTTATAAACAATAGTAAACCAATGAAAAAGGAAAATTACAAAAATTTAAAGACTCAATGCTATTATAAGCTTGCGGAAGAGATAAATGCAGGTAATATACATATAAAATGCAAAGATATTGAAATAAGAAATAAAATTATTGAAGAATTAGAGGTTGTTAGAAGAAAAAACATAGATGTAGATGGAAAATTGGCTATTTTGTCTAAAAAAGAGATAAAAGCAGCTATCGGTAGGTCTCCTGATTATGGAGATAGCTTGATGATGAGGATGAAATTTTTATTTGGTGGGGGTAAAAAAATATTAGCATGGGGATAAAATGTTCCAAACATGGGTTGAAAAAATGTAAACTATTTCTTAATATTGCAAAATATGGATTATAAGATTAAAATAATGTGTGCTAATAACAGGCATGAGCTTGTGATTGTTCATTTTATTGAGCAAATCCAGGATTATATTGACAAAATAACTAAAAATGATGAAGATTTTGTTGTTTTTATTAATGTTTTGTCAGAATTAGTTAGAAAAAGTAATGAAGATGTGATATTTTCATTTTTAGGAGGAGATTATCAAGAAAAGTGGCTAAAAGGGTTGCCAATGATGATTTATTACGCTGTAGTGGGGTATATGCACATGATTGATGTTAGTTTATTGAATTTAATAGACACAACTGAAAAATTAAACAATTTACTCAATGAAACTCTTGATTCTATTGATTTAATAATAGATTATGAAGATTTTGATGATAATTATTATAAAATAAATTTAAACTAATGAAAACAGTTAAAATAGGGGGGAAAGAGGTTGATTTTCCGACATCATGGCATGAGGTTAAATTTAAAAAATTTCAATCTTTCTATGATTTGATGAGTAATCAAAAAACACCAGAGGAGCTTGAGAAAGAATACTCTGAATTAGATGATGATATAAGACATTTACAGATTAGTCTTGATAATGTAAAACTTAATACAAAGATAGTTTCTTTTTGGAGCGGCATGAGTGAGGAAGAGGTTTCTATGTGTGATTTAAATGAAGTTGAAGATGCTTTAAAAGCAATGGATTTTGTTAATGACACTTATCAACCTATAGTGTTATCAAAATTTACACATAATGATGAGACATATTACTTACCAGAAGTTGGTATGACTAATGAAAATTTTGGAACTTATGTTGAAGCTGAGCAGGTTGAGTTAAATAACAAAATGCTTAAAAAGGGTCATTTGGAAGTTATACCTAAACAAGCGGCTATAATATGTAAAAAGGAGGGAGAAAAAAGAGGCTTAATAAATGATAAGTTGGTAGAAGAGCGAACAAAACTCTTTCAAGATTTAGATATGGCAACTATTTGGGATATAGGTTTTTTTTTGTCCAAACAAGAAAACAAATTAATGAACAATATCCTAATCTCTCTAAAGGGGGAAATGATGCGAAAGCAAATGCAGCAGCCAAAGGAACAATAGATGGGTATGGTTGGTTAAATAGTATTTACCCAACAGCACAAGATGGTATATTTAATTTACCTGACCAAAATCCTTTAAATAGTGTTTTATTAACAGATTTATATGAGGTTTTGACATATTTATCTTGGAAAAGTGCTTGTGTTCAGTATGAAAAAACTTATAGTAAGTTAATACAAAAGTAATGCCGAAACAGATACATAAATGTGCATATTGTGGAGAGGAAATGACAGGTTGCCCTTGTGCTTGGGTTAAAACATCTGATGGTAAAATTGCTCATCAAAAATGTATAAAAGATTATGAAAAATCTTTAAAGCATACTAAACCAACCTGTGCATATTGCGGACTACCATTTGTTGAGCCGCCATATTTTAAAGGTGAAGATGGTAAAGATGTTCATTTTAAATGTAGGAACAGTTATAATATAGAATTAAAAAATAAAAAATGAGTTATTCAACAACATACAATCTTGTCAGTTTGATGACAGATTTTAAATCTTGTGCTACAGCAGCAGGATTTGATACAGTAAAGTTTGGTAAACCAGATGCTATAAATTTTGACCATAATATAGATTATGATTTATTAAATATAAATTATCCAACAACATATATTGCTGAGGGAGTTAAAGAAGTTTACACTTTTGATTGTATTATAGCGAGACCTCATTCATTAGGCTCAACACAGGGTGTTCAGGTTTTTGATGATGATGTTGTAGCTATCATGGCTGAGCTTGAGTTAAAATGTTGGAATATGCTATCTTGCCTCGCACTTGGTATTAGTGGTGGTGGTGGTTGTAAGGCTCATATACCTAAACATAAAATACAAATAGTAAGAGATAAAGGAACTTTTAATGATAAACTAATTACATTAAGAGTTAAATTTGATGCTATAGCAAATATAGCTGTAACTGTTGACCCTTGTGGTGGTGGCGGTAGTAGTAATAGTGGTTGTGATGACCCATGTGAGGATTTCTTTGGTGCTTGTGGTTGTACAGACCCAACCGCTTTAAATTATAACCCATCTGCTGGTATAGATGATGGAACTTGTTGTTATGGTGCTGACCAAGACCCATGTCTTAATACTGACCCATCATTCCCACCTACATACCCAGATGACGAAATTTCAAACCCAGGATAATATGTTAGAAAAGTTAGCTCAAACATTATATAGTTCAGGTCAAAAGGTTGTTGACATCATGAAAATGAAGTTGGACACTAAGGTTACAGCTGGTAACACAAGGCCACATTCAACAACTTTTAGAACATCAAATAGTATAAGTGCTAACTTCCCAAATATTGAGGGAGATATTTTAACATGGAATTTTGTAGCAGAAGATTCTGCTGTTAGATTAAACACAGGTGGTAGTTTAAAAGAAAATGCAGAGCCAGGGAATCAAAGTGTTCCTTATGGTAGATTTGATAAGAGTAAACCTAAAAGTGATTATATTGAGGCTTTAGCTTTATGGGCTACATCAAAATATGGTGTTGATAGCTATACAGCTAAAAGAATGGCTTTTGCTATAGCACAGGCCGCTGAAAATAGAGGTCAAACTGTAAAAGCAGCTGGCTGGTTAGATGATGCTAAAAGAGAGCTTGAAGAAGAGGTTAGAAAAAGTATGGATTCTGCTTTATCACAAGAAATAAATAACATGGTAAGAACAAGTTTAAAATTATAAAATATGTCAGGTACAGTAAATTTTAGTGTTTATAAGGAGGCTCATAGTAAAATGGTTACATGTTATAGGCCCATAGTTCTTGCTACAAGAGTTACTGGTAATATAGTACCAGCACATTTTGAGGCACATTTATGGATAGAAAACACCAATTATAGTGATGAATGGATAGATACAGGAGTAAGGGCTAATGCTTATTATGATTCAAAATCACCTGTTCCAGCCACATTCTCTATTAACATAGCAGAATACTGTAGGCAGTATTTTACAGAAGATGAGGCTTTTTTTCATCAAGACTGGTGTAATAGCTTTACACACATGGCTGAAAGAAGATTTAAAGTTTATTTTTATCCAGTACAATTTGTTTTAGGTGGAACTTTAGTTACAGATTATGATAATGTTAAAATAACAAGAGCTTTTTCTGTAATACCAACAGTAACAATGGATAATGAAACTACTGATACAACAGGAGCAAATATTAGATTAGATAAGTTTGTTTGTAATTCTACTAACAATAGTGGTATTACCCAGCCAAGTAGTGATTTTAATAAACTTTTATCAAATATGCCTCAAAACCAAACAATAGATTTATCTAAGGGGTTTTATTATTTTTATCAATATCTATACTCTGGTATATCAAGTAGGAGGGCTTATATAAGAATAACAAACAATACTACAGGTGTTTATTATGATTTAGATTCACCTAATTGGGATTATGAGGGTTATTATTACCAAAACATACATCCAGGTTTTTTAGAATTTATGATGGCTGTTGAGAGTGGTGTTTACCAAGGTTTATTACTATCACCTGCTGGAGATTTGCTAACAGACTCTATGACTATACAAGCTGTATTTAAGAGTACAGCAACCTGGGCTATTGTAAGAACAGCACCAGCAATGACATATAAGTTAAAAGACACTTTGGGTAATAGTGGAACTTGTAATAGTAAGTATTTTGTTTTTAGAAACATGAGGGGTGGTTTTGATTGGTTTGAAGCCAAAGGAAGCCAGTTTCATGAAGTATCAATAGATGGAAGCGAGTACGATAGAGTGAAAGAATTTAGTAGATATGACTCAGATTTTGGTTTATTGGATGGTGAGCACCATACTTCAAAATTATGGAGTGGCAGAAAAGATAATTTTACTGTATTTTCACAAGTGAATAAAGAAACAGCAAACTGGCTTACAGAATTAATATCATCCACACAAGTTTGGGTTATTGAGCCAATTATTGATGGCCCTGGTTATAATCAGATGACTCTTTTCCCAGATAGTTATGGTACAAGGCTTGTTCCTATAACTATAAATAAAGGCTCTTATAAAATACATAATACAGAAAAAAGAATTAACTATATAGAATTTAAATACACACTATCTGCTAATAACTTAGTACAAAAGACTTAATATGGCAAATTATTCACCAGAACAAAAAAATGTAATATTAGAAATAGCTAAAGTAGCTGACGACACTCCTGCTGTAATAGAAAATGTAGTTGGTTTTGAGGAGAAAACAATTTTTAGTGGTTGTAAAACTTCTTGTGATAATGATATTAAAAACTGGAATCCATCATTTGACGATTTTAATGGTTGGCAGCAGATGGATATATGTAAAGTATGGAGCTGTAGGCCAACTAATTCTGGCCCTATATCATTTGGTGTAGGTCCTATACAATACAGAAAAGCACCTTATGATAAGTATGTTTTTCACCTATCAAAACCTGGTGGTGTTAACCCAGAGTTTAATGGAACAGAATGGTCTTATAATGAGCCATTTGGTAGTTCTGAACAAAGCATACAGTTTGCTGAAATAAATAACATGATTGAGGATAATAGGCAAAATACCGAGCAAGGTAGATTACTTTACTTATACCCAAAATCAAGTATTAGTGAAGTGAGCCAATATAAAGTAGCTTTAACTTTTGAAATAATAGAGGGTGATGGCCACCACTTAATAGTTGCAGGTCCTGATGGTTATAATGGTAATAATGGTGGAGTAGGCCTACAATCTTGGATAAGGGATAATGCTTATCCTGATATAGTAGGCTCAAATTGTGCTCCAGCACCTTTGTTTGATGAAGATGAGGTAGAAGATTTTGAGTGTTTTTATTATCAGGGAAATAATAATGCAGCTTTTTGGAAACACTTTGATGCTTATATATCTCCCTATGTTCATTCAGGTAAGTTTAGATATGATGTAAACTCTTCAGGAGGTGCTTTAGAGTGGAGAGGAGATACTCAAACATTACATTGTAGTTATATACGAGTAGATGGTCAACCTCAATATGCTTCTATGTTTGATGCTGGGGGTGTTGATGAGGATGGTACTCCACTTACAGGTAGTATTTACGATACACTTGGTATAAGAAGTAGTGGAGAACTTTTTACCTGTCCTCCTGGTGTTGATTCAACTAAGGGTTATAAAATTAAATTAGATATTGGTACTATCAATAATGCTAAAATAAAAATACTGACCTATGAGGATGATATAATTTCCATTAATAACGAAATATTTAATTTTACTTTACCCTATTCAGGAGTTGATACTTCAACATATCCTTGGGTTTGGAGAGAAATAACTGAGCCTGGCATACATGAATTTTGCGTTCCTTATGTAAATGAAACTTGTGATGAGGAAGAAGTTTGGGTTGGTAATCAAAATGATTGGAATGGAGAGGTGTATGGTCATGCTTACTCAACATATACTCTTGTTCAAACTGGCTCTTTATCAACTAATGACAAAGTGGCTTATAATTATCAATATAGACTACTTAGAATAGAAGAAGATATTACTGGACCTGGAGACCCTTTGGTTAGGATTAATAGTATAGAGCTTAGAGATGGTGGACAAACTGTAAAACCAGATAATTTCCCTATTTATGAATATGAGTCAGCACCACAAATACTTTTTGATTGGGATTATTTAGATATTTATAATAGAGACAAAGTTCCTCTTGCTTTGAATTTTAATAGTGGCGATTTAAGAGACCCAGGTAAAAAATCTACAGGTTACTCCAAAACATTTGAGTTGCCTGCGTCAGCTCATAATAATAGAGTTTTAAATACTATTATAGGTAATACATCAGATAAACAATCTTTAGATATAGGATGGAATAAAGCAAGAATATCTGTTAATGGTGTTGTTGTTTTTAATGGATTTGCAAGAATAGAAAAAGGTATAACTGGTAATGGTGGGCGTTATAGTTGCCATATATTACAAGACCCAAGTTATTGGCCTGAATTAATTGGTGATAAAAAACTATGTGATTTAAGTTTTCCTACTCACACTAAAAATTTTGCAAACATAGTTAATAGCTGGGATAGTAATGTTGATATTCAACCTTATGTTTATCCTGTTATAAGTTATGGTGAATGGGCTGGAGGTGCTAATGGTGTTAGAGGTTTTGCTGACTTTCATCCTGCTGTTTACGCTAAAGCTATAGTTGATAGGATATTTGGTGATATTGGTTATACAATAAATAGTAACTTTTTTAATTCAGAGTTTTTTAAAAAATTAATAGTACCATATACAAGTGGCGAGGATTATGTTGATGAGGGTAGTGCTTTTGGGCCAGAGGGTGATTATTTTGGTGAAGCAAGGCGTGCTCCTAATGATGGTAATTTTCCAAATATTGGCAGCACAGGTTTTTTTAATGATGATTGTAACTCTGAGTATTATTATCCAGTATTAACAGTAACAGAGGGTCTTGATTATATGAGTCCTGGTAGTTTAACAAGTATTCAGGGTGGATATACTGTTCCATTTACAGGTAGATATACAGTTTTTTATAGAGCTACAGTAGAAATAAGTCAATGTACAAATAATTACAATTCAGGTAGATGGGCCGCATGGACTCATTGTAATGGACAAGTAATATTTGCTCAAGCTGAACAGCTTGGTGGTGGTGGTAGTGCTTGTAATAGTATATACTGGAACGCAAGTCCTGGCCCTGGCCCTTATGGCTTTAATGTTGGTACAGCTGAGTATAATGGTAGTGAGGGTGGTAATACAGGTAATTGGTGGTGGAAGTGGGCTGATGGTGGAGACCCAACTACCAAACAAATTCTTTTTTCGGCAGATTTTACTGTTGGTGACAAAATTCAAATAGGATTTTATGGTAGAAATAGCTCAGATGGTTGCACAGCTTTCTGTAATATAGAGGACCAAGTATTTCAAGTTTTCCCAACAGTTGATAATATTTTTGTTCCCCCAACTGAAGCTGGCCTTAGCTCTGCTCTTGGATGTGGTGTAAAGCAAAAAGATTTCTTAAAAGGAATAACAGAAATGTTTAATCTATATTGGACAGCTGATAATGAAGCTAAAATTGTTGATGTAGAGCCTTATAATGATTTTTATGGTAGTGGTAGCATGGTTGATTGGAGTAAAAAAATAGATAATAAATCTGTTACAGATAAATATGTAATACAAGAACTTGCAAAAGAAACAAGATTTGGCTATAAAGTAGATAGTAATGATAAGTTAGTTGAGGAATATAACAGCTCTATGAATAAAGAGTTGTGGGATATGAAGCATACTAATGAAGATTTGTATAGAAAAGAATACAAAGAAATGGGAACAACTGTGTTTTCACCAACATTTAGATTATCCGCAAATCTTGATGGTGCTGCAAGAACATTTACTTATGTATATAATGATAACCCCCCAACAATACCAGCTATGTGGGGTGGTGGAGCATGGAGTTATTTTGATAATTCAAATAGACCAGAGGCTGAATTTAATTTTAATATAAGAATATTAAATTATTATGGAATGTCTCCTAATACTGGGGCTTGGAGATTGACAATGGATGATGGTGAGCCATCAGGTAATATATATTCTTATCCATACGCATATACATATAATATGGAACATGCTGCTACCGCTTCGTATGATGACAACCTTTCTTGGCATGATTGTCAAAAAGCTGGTCCAGAGACTTTTCAAAGGGGTCTTTTTAATAGATACTGGGGTAGGCTTTTTGATAAAATTAGTGGAGGAGCTACTTTAAGAACTTGTATGATGGATTTAAATTCAACTGATATTTCTCGTTTTGATTTCAGAGATATAGTTAAAATTGAAGAGGAGGGAGGAACTTGTACTTACTGGACTGTTAATAAGATAATAGATTATCAACCAGGTAAAGATAAATTAACTAAAGTTGAGTTAGTACAATGGGATTATGAAGTTCCAGGAACTGGTGGAGACCAAGAATTATTATATGAAAGGTCTGTTACTAATTATGGTATATTAAATAATAGAACTCCTTATGGTGATGTTGAGGTTAAAGATAAAGATGGTAATGTACTGAGGACTATGAGGATTTTTAAGGGAGGCCAAAGCACTTTATTGCCAGGTAATAATATAAAAGAAAATACTAAATTTAAGTTTTCATCAGATATAACACCAAGAGTTTTAAACCCAGAGCCAAGAAAGCGTGGGGAAAAACTTTCAAAAACAGCAAATAAATCTAAAAAGGGTGCAATGGCTGTTGGTAAATATTTAAAAGCTAATAAAAATCAATTAGTGGCTGGTAAATATAATAAACCAAAAACTGACGATTTATTTCAGGTGGGTAGTGGTTATGTTGGTTACAATGGTGAAATTGTTAAACAAAATGCAATTAGTGTTGACTCTGATGGTAATTTTAAAATATATGGAGGCGAAGTTGTAGCTGAATTTAAAACAGGTGATTTAACAATAACTGGAGATGTTTATTACGAAAAGAATGGTAAAAAAATGAAAGTATTTTTAAAAGACGATAAGAAAAATTATAACCAATATTAAACAAACAATTAATAATATAAATTATGATAACTACAGCATATAAATTTGAGGCAAATATAAAAGATGTTATAAGATTAAAAGAAGAATTTGCTAAAGTAAAAGCACAACTTGATGGTTTAACTAAATCAACAAAGGAGTATAAAGAGGCTTCTGCTAATCTAAAAGGTATAGGAACTGATTTGAATAATGCTAAAAATGCTGCTGAGGGAACTAATAAAGCTACACAGCAATTAAATAAATCAGGGCTAAACCTTGTGAATACTTTTAAATCTGCGGCTGTAGCTATTATGGCTGCTTTTGCCTTTAGAGCTATTATTGGTGGTTTAAAGAGTGTTGTTACATCATTTAAAGAGTTTGAGGCTCAAATGGCCGCTGTTAAAGCTATATCAGGTGCTACAGCTGATGAGTTTGAAAGGCTTGAAGAATCTGCAAGGCAATATGGTAGAACTACTGTATTTACAGCTGTTCAAGTTGCTCAATTACAAGAAGAGTTTGCTCGTTTAGGTTTTTCTACAGATGAGATTCTTGCGGCAACAGGTGCTACGCTAAACTTAGCTGCTGCTACTGGAGAAAGCTTAGCTAACTCAGCACAGGTTGCAGGTAGCACATTAAGAGCTTTTGGTATGGATGCTTCTCTAACAGTAGAGGTTGCTGATACAATGGCCGCTTCATTTACAAACTCTGCCTTAAATCTTGACGCTTTTACAGAATCAATGAAATTTGTTGCTCCTGTAGCAAGAACTACTGGGTTTACATTACAAGAAACAACAGCTATACTTGCAGAACTTGCTGATAATGGTATAAGGGGCTCTATAGCAGGTAACTCTTTAAAAAATATATTACTAAGACTTGCTGATTCTAATTCTGATTTATCAAAAAGATTAGGGGGTACTGTCCAAGGTACAGGGCAGCTTGCTGACGCTTTACAGAAACTAAAAGATGAGGGTTTTGGTGCTACAGACGCTGTAGAGCTTTTAGATAAAAGAGCAGCTCCTGCTTTTCTTGCTTTAATAAACAATATAGATGGTTTAAGGGAAAGTACAGAGATATTAAATGATGCTGAGGGAGCTGTAACAGAAATGGCTGCTATTAGGCTTGATACACTCCAGGGTGATATGACTTTATTACAATCTGCTTCTGAGGGGGTTGCACTTGCTTTAGGTGAAGAGTTTAAGGTTACATTAAGAAATGTTGTTTTTAGTTTAACAGAATTTTTACAAAAAGTTGCTGATAGCCCTACAGCTATAAGCTTCTTAAAAACAGCCTTACAACTTGCCGCTGTTGCTGTAACAACGCTAATGGCAAGATTTGCTGCTCAAGGTATTGTTTCTTTTATTGGTGGTGTAAGGTCTGCCGCAACATCAATATTAACAATGTTAACTCCATCTATAAGGGGTGCTACAACAGCACAACAAGGTTTAAACGCAGCAATGAGAATGAATCCATTTGTTGCTGTCGCAAGTGTGGTTGCTGGTCTTGCTTCCGCATACTTTCTTATGGGAGAAGAAATGAGTGAAGCTGAAATGAAGCAAAGGAGACTTAATAAAGCAATGAGAGAGGAATTATCTTTAACATTTGAACTTTCAGAGGGTACATCAGAGAGGGCTGTAAAAATAAGAGAATTAAAAGATAGTCTTGGTAGTTTGGGTGATGAGATAGATATAGAAGTTGCAACAAATGAACAATTAAAGCAAATAGATGAATTTCTTGAAAGTACAGGTGATATTCAAATTCAAATAGCAAGAATAAAATCAGATGTGGAAAATGCTGAAGAACAGCTTGCTGAAAAAGGAAGTAACTTTAGAGCTGTTTTAAAAGATAATCTTGAATACTATGCAAAATTAGAGCAAGCTCAGGATGATTATGTGGAGGGTACTGGATATTGGACAAAAGCTTTAGAAGATTTTAACAAACAAGGTTATATATCAGTTAATCAACAAAATACTTTAATAGCAAGATTAAGCCAAATAGCTGGTGGTGGTGGTGCTGTTCAAACAGCAGCAAGTCAGTTAAGGGAGTGGGAGGTTACAATTCAAACAGCTGATGCCAAAATAAATCAGTTAAATAAATTAAGGATGAAAGACCTTAAAAATCAAAAGTTCTATATAGATTTATTTCTTGGTGCTAATGCCACATTTAGAGAAGAAAATAGAAAAAGACTTGAGGGTGAGTTAGAGGATTTTAGAAATTTCAGCAGGAGTAAGCAAAAAGACAAAATAGAGGATATAGAAAATCAAATGCAAGAATTACAATGGCTTGAGGATTATGCTGAATTGAAAAAACAAATAGATGAAACAGATAGAACATCTAACCCAACTATTTTTGCAAGATTACAACAAGACATGAATAAACTAAAAAAGGAGGCTGGTGATTTTGATGTTGCAGCTGAATTTACAAAAGCTTTTCAAGCTGGTGATTTAGGTAGAAATAGTGTTTTATTATCACTTTTAGAATCTTTTGTCGGTAGATTTAAAAGTCAATTAAAGACAGCTTCTACAGCTGTTAAAGAATTTGGGGAAGTTACAGCTGTTAGATTAAGAAAAACAAAAAATGTTTTAAAAGACCTTATAAAAGAGTTAACTCAAGGTTTTGATGATGATATAACATCTCAATTAGTTGATATTAAAGTAAATTATCAATTTGATATGGGTGAGATAGAGAAAGAAAAAGAGATGATTCAAGCCAATATAGATGATATAGCTTTCATGCGTGATGAGGGTACTCAAGCAGAGTTGTCTAAAATGATTGAAACAAATAGAAAGAAATTTGATGTATTAGAAAAATTAAGCAATGAGGAGTTTCAGTATTTGGTTAAAACACCAGAAGAATTGAATAAAATGAGTGAAGTTGATAGGGCTACTCATGCAGAAGAAATGTTAAGAATAACTGAATTAATGATTAGTGAGGAAGAAGATAAGATGGATGTTTACCGCAAATTAGGTGCAGAAAAAACAGCTAATTATTATATAGAATTAGCTAAGATTAGAAGAGATGCTAATACAAAAATGCTTCTTGCTCTCAATGAGCATGAGAAAGCTAAATTGAATTTGATTGACCAGAATGAGTTTTCAATATTTAAAAATTTTCAAAAAAATAGAAAACTTAGACAAGATGCTTTAAAAATATCTACTGATGCTATTACTGATATTGAGTTTGATGCCTTAGCTGAGAATCAAGAGGCTTATAATTTAGGTTTAATTTCTTGGCTTGATTTTCAAAAAAGTAAAACAAGAATACAAGAGGAGGCTGATGTTGAGAGGGCTAAATTAACAGCTGATGCCAACCAAGCTGATGTTGATGCTTTACATGAGGTGCTTGGGAAAGTACAAGAATATTATGCTATGGCAAGTGAGGCTTTATTTTCATTTATGAATAATAGAATAGAAATTAGGAGGGAAGAAATAAATCAAGAGTTTGACCAAGACCAGCAACAATTAAATGATGAAATGGAGGCACAACTTGAAGCTAATGAGGGTAATGCAGCGGCACAAGAAGCTATTAGAAAAAACTTTAACGAAAGGCAAATTGTATTAGAGAAACAAAAAGATGAAGAGTTAAGAAAGTTAGCCAAAAAAGAATTTCACATACAAAAGGCTAATGATATAGTTTCTGCTATTATAAATGGTGCTGTTGCTATTACAAAGGTAGCAGGGCAAACTGGTATTGGTGCTATTGCTGCTGCTCCTTTAATGTCAGCTCTTGTGGCCGCTCAAATATCCGCTATTGCAGCTCAAAAGTTTGTTGGTGCTAAAGGTGGTGTTATTCCTGATATACCTGAGTTTGGTGGAGGAGGAATGGTTTATGGCCCAAGTCACGCACAGGGTGGTGTTAAGTTTAATGCAGGCGGAAGAGTTGTTGAATTAGAGGGTGGTGAAGCTGTTATAAACAAAAGAAGTACATCTATGTTTAGAAAACAGCTTAGTGCTATGAACGCTGCTGGTGGTGGGGTAAGGTTTGCTGAGGGTGGTATAACACCAGGAACTTCCAATATGCTACAAGGTGTGTCATCAACTAATAAAGTTACTTTAAGTGCTGATGATATTTCTAAAATAATTGGTGGTATTAACGATAAAACAGTAACAGTAACAGAGGGGGATGTGACATCTGCACAAGAAAATGTTAGTATTTCTGAGTTAACCTCTTCCATATTTTAAATATTTTACATATATTTGTTTTATGAAAGATATATTAAGAATATTTTGGAGTTACTTTATAGGTAAGGGTGTTAAAAAAGCATCAGAAGAAAAGTTCCAAGAAAGAATAGGTATATGCAGAAGTAATGTTTGCAAATCCTACAAAAAACCTTTTAATATAAAAGCTTTAGAGAAATGTGGTGAGTGCGGTTGTTTTCTTAATATAAAAAACAGAATAGATGAATTTTATATTAAATGCCCTAAGGATTTATGGTAAAAAAAATAACAAAAACAAAAGGTTGGGAGTTTATTCCTGAGTCACAAAAAGAAATAATAAGAGACTCTTTAATTAAAATAAAAGACCCAAAGTTAGATAGAAGAGATTATTTAGACATACTGTTTGAAATGTATAATTTATATATGGGTGGTAGCTACCCTCCCTCATCAAAAACATGTGGCTCTTGTGTTGGTAATGTCTTAAGAGTTTTTCAAGTAAATGTAGATAAAGAAAATGGCCAATAAACAAGAAATAGTTTTTGAGTTTAGAGACATTCTTTTTGAGCAATTAGAAAGGCGTTTTGGTGAAAATTTTGGATTAGGTGATGTTATTTATCAATTATGTTCACAAGGATTAATACCACCCAAAACACTAAGAAACTATATGATGATTAAAGATTTTGATAAATTTATAGTTGATAATATGGGGCATGTGGGTAATACCTTTATTGACCTTTCTGTTAAATATGAAATATCAGAAAAACAAGCAAAAAATATAGTTTATAAACAAAGAAATAAGTTTATTGCTAAATCAAATATTAAAGTTAATCCATAAAACATATACCTGGATTATCACTCCAAATCTTTTTAGCACAAACTGTGTGAACATGAGAATCTTCTTTAAATAAAGAATCCATTAATCCTTTAACAAGATTATCTATATCTGGCCTTTGTTCGTGAGGTTTGTTGTTTAATAGTAATTTCTTTTTCTTACTCCATGATTTAGGCATCTCCATATAAAACTCAACATAAATTTCTTTATCTATTTCAATATTATTCTTTTTTATAAGCCTCCTTAATTCATCTTTATAAGCCCAATACTTAACAACACAAGGTCTTTTTTTCCAAGTGTCAGCTCTTGTCATCCGAGGTTTTGCTATCGGTTTTATTTTTATTCTTTTCATTTTCTATCATTACCTTATTAATTTTTTGCATAATACCTCTTGCAATTATATCTTTAGTTACAGTTTTTTTACAACCTGGACATTTTAAATTTTTCTTTGTTTTATACCACTTTCTCTTACAACAAGATGTTAGTGTTAAATCATCATTTTTTATAAAATGTTTATCAAATTCTTCTCTGCTAAACTTGTTCATTCTCTATTTTCTCAAGTTCAAACTTTAAGTGAGCCATAGCCTTAGTTATACACTCAACAGGGCTTTTATGTTTTCTTCTTGCTCTTAATAAGTATGTTACAGCTGTTCCTAAATTATATGATAATTCAAAATCTTCAACAACTTTTCTTGCCTCATACCTATGTGTTTTACCTATATAATATTCAGGTATATCTATATCTACTACATCTTTTTTAGGTAAACATTCATCATCATTATAAACAACTCCATCACAAGAGTCAAATTCGTATGGGTAAATATCTTTATTTTTAGTCATGGTAATTTATTTTTATTTTGTCATCAAATTTTAGTTTTCTACTCATAAGAGATATTTTATCCATGTCTCTTTTCATGCTTTTATATATTTGTTGTTGACTTCTAATTCTTTGAGCTAAGCTTTCAACATACTTACTTAACTCCTCTAAACTATCTGTAACATAATAACCTTTACTGTTACAACATAATCCCATAATTAACTCCTCAACTCTTATATGGTGAATTATTTTTCTAAGTCTTGGGCCATTGACTTTATATCCTAAACCAGTTAATGCTTCACAAATCTTTTTATTAGTTATGGCATTTTCTTTTCCATGTTTATTTTTTAAACCTTTTACAACTATAGGTAATAAAGTTGTTTTTTCATATTCTGTAAGCTCGTATGTTATTTCCTCAAATAGTGCTATCATTATTTTGGTAATTCTTTTGATTGTATTGTTACTATTTCTAAATCATCTGTTCCATCATAAACAAGCCCAACAACTTTTGTTTTACCATCACTTTCTATTTTTCTTATTTTATTTTTTATTAAACTACACCTAATAAAAATTCCACCTTTAGCATCTCCTTTAAAATCTAAGTCTATAAAATATCTAATTTTTTGTTCTATTACTTTCATAATGCAATTATACTAAAAATATATTAAAATTCCAAATTTTGTTGTTGAAATTGTTTTATATATGGGTTGTTGTCAGGTTGTTCTATCTGTTCAAAATATCTACCATTTTGTAAATTATAATTAAATATAGCCTCACCTATTTCGCCAATATGTCTAAATTTAACTTTCTGAACATAAACATGTATAAAGTTTGTTTCAAAATTTCTATAAACAGTAATGCCATTGTCAACTTGGTTATAAAAATTAGCAGAGCCAGCTATATCATATAATGTTGGAACTTCATATAAACCATTATCTTTTTTACTCATTTTTCTTGGGTGTGCAACTAAAAATATATGTATATCATATTTTTGTTTAAATATAGTTAGTTTAGTTAAAAACTCATTTATGTATTGAGTTTCACTCTGTCCATTAAAACTTGCGTGTATTTTGTTATATGGGTCTATAATTAAACCTTTAATACCATGTCTCTTTACTAATGCAGCAGCAGAAGATAATATTGAATCTATTGTAAACACATCACCATCAGGCCTTATCCAATGATATTTTTTAGATATAAATTTTTTAGCAAAATCAAGTTCTTCTTTATTCATTCTTTCATATATAGTTTTCTCTCTAAATGTTTTTCCTATAAACTTCTCTGCTAATACAGAAAAATGTAATTGTAATGGGTAATGCTCAGGTGAGAAAACACCAAAACTCCAATTATGTTTACATGAAAGTCTCATACATATATGTTCAAGCCAATTACTTTTACCATGAGTAGGTACTCCTGTTATTACAGTAAGTTGTGATGTGTTAAAAGTAAAAAGCCTATCAAAATTCTGATGACCTGAAGCATCACCTCTTGATAAACCATTATTGTATAAATCATCTATATCTAAATTAAAACCATCTACACTTATAACACCCTCCAATGGGTATGCTTTAGCATATTTTAATGTCTTTTCTAATGTTTGTAATCCTTTATTTAAAATCCAATCATTAGCATCTTTATGATTTAAAAAGTCAACTCTATAACAAATATCTCTACCTATTCTCCTGGATAACTCTTCAGCTAATTTTCTACCTGGGCCATCATTATCTGTTGCTATATAAACTTTCTTTAAATCATCAGGAAAGTCTTTTAAATAGTCTAATTTTAAGTTAGATGCACCATTAGGAACTGATACGCAATTTTTAAATCCTGCCTCATAATATGATAACTTATCCATCTCTCCCTCAACAATAATAACCTCATCACAATCTTTTATATCATCTAATCCATATAATATTTTTTCAGCATCTTTTACAAGTTTAAAGTTTTTTTCACCATCTCTATATTTAATATTTATAAGTTCACCATCTTTATAATAATTAAATTGTATAGTATTTCTTTCACCACTAACTTGTGGCATATATTCATTACCCTCACTAACTTTGTTGCTTATTAAGGTTTTTTCACTAATTCCTCTATCTTTAAAAAAGTTAATCATACCTGAACTATATTTTGATAATTCTGGTTTTTTAGTTGGTCTTTTGTAAAATACTTCTTGCATATAATTTGTTTTTTTTAAACTTCCTTTCCATCCACAATTATGGCAATTCCAAATACCCTCATCTATATTTACAGATAAACATGGCTCACTCTTTTTTCTTCTTTCATGTGAGCATTTTGGACATTTTGTTTTAATCTGCCCTGATGATTTATTAATATATATTCCATTCTCTCTAAATGTCATAATATCATTCCTTTTAATTTACCATTTGATATGCCATCAGTTTTATCATCAAGCTCATCATTGAAACACTCCTGATTTATCCAGGTAACAGCATGTTTCCTAAATTTTTTATCAGGAGTATTTCTCACATATACAGGGGCTACATCAATACATTTATTACAATCTTCAATAGATAATTTTAAAAACTTATCTTTAGCAGGTTTTTTAGAAACTGGCTTGTCATATAGTTTCCAAAATATTTCAAATAACTTTTCTTTTTCTTTATTATTTGTTTTTGTAATTGTATTATTATGTTTTAACTTTTGTTTAATAGGGTCTTTATGTTTTGTTAAAGAGGTCTTTAATATTCTTTTATTACCCTGTTCTTGATTTATGTTAGATATAACATATCCCTTTTCAATTAAAGATTTAATTACAAGAGATACCCTGGTGTTAGAAAGTCCAAAGAACTTTCCGAAATAAGAATTATTTGCATAACAACCCCCATTATTATCCAAAGAATCTATTTCCACCAGGAATACCTTTTCTTGTAATGTTAAATTTTTAGACAGCCAAATATAGTTAGGAATCCAAATTCCTTTAAATTTTCTATTCATGTTTTGTTTTGTGTTTAAAAAAGTGGGTGATTATGAGAACACATTTAGGTTGCGGACACGACATATTTTAAACAACCACACAACCACCCACTTAGAGTTTTAATTAAAATGGTAAATCAGATTCTTTTTCTTCTTTAACCATTTTAGATTTAGAGGCATCAGGTTTCCAGGTATCTACTTTAACATAATGTGTAACACCAGTATCAGATGGCTCTTTTCTTCTACTAACAATTAAGTTAGCCCAACCATTACTCTCAATAGATTTTAATTGAGATACAAAATCCTCAACTTTTACACTCATTTTAAGTTGAGAGCCTCCATTATCAAAAGTTTTTTCTTTGATAACAATTCCATTTACATAAATTTTTTCTTCCATGTTTAATAATTTTTAGTTAATAATTGTTTTTGAAACTCTAATTCAGCAATTAGATTTTTAAGTGATTTAATTTTAAGGTCTAAATCACAGTCATCAGCGACCATATAATTACCCCAAAATGTTTCTGAAATCATAACATATTTTTCTCTAAAATCTCTAAAGAAATTGTAATTATCATCAAACACTTTTGAATAATAAGTTATTGTTGAGTGGTCTCTACCTATAATTTTACCAGAATCCATAACTGTTAAACCAAGTTCATTATGTAGAATATAACCAACAATATTCCTTGCTATAGAGATATACTGTTTCCTTTTTTTAGAAAGTATATCATCTTTAGTTGCACCTGAAACAGCCTCTGTTACAGCAAACAACATATCTATTTTATTTTCAGTAAAATCTTCCATCTAATATTCTTTTAGCTTTAATAAATGCAAGTTTTAATTCTATTTCACTTGCGTTTTCTTTTAAATAATACAATGATTCAAGTAATCTTTCTTTAGGATTTTCTATAAGCCTAAATAACTCTTCATCATTATCTAATACATCAATTAATCTAATTCCAAGACAATCTTTATAATATAATTGCAATGTTTTGCTTTTTAAATTAAACTCATGCACCCTTTCACCTAACATACCAAGTCCATCAAATTTTCCTTTTCTAAAATAGAATGTAGGTCTTGTTGCAAATAATTTAAGGGGCACTAAGTTAAAAAATTTTATGTAATTATCAATACGAATATGCGAAACACCAACATCAATTATAAAATGCTTAGACATAAACTTAAATAAGTTTCTTTGCTCTTTTTCAGTCTCGCTCTCTTCTAAGTACCTTGTAAAATTGCTCTCTACAATCTCTTGGGTTGTCGTTTTCTTTGAGGTGATAAATGATTTTATTTCCTTGTTCATAAGTTAATTTTTCTAATTTTATATTAATATAATCTTGACCTACTGATGATGTTTCCATTAAACCCTCTATTTTAGCTATTTGCCACCAAGTAATAGGTTTATCATCTAAAACATCATCAATCCAATCTTTTTCTTCACTCATTAGTTAGGTCGTTTAAAGTCATCAGCCTCATCTTCTGAGAATACACCATGCTCGTAAAATCCAGCAAGCTTTAATACAGCTCTACTCATAGCTCTTTTTTCAGCCATAGCTACTGGATAGGCGTTTTGATTATTCATAGGTGCTGCTTCACCAAAAGTTTGTATCATTTTATCACCTAAATGAGCTGTTGCTTTTATTATAACACATTTAGTATCTTCTGAATTATACATTAACTCATAATTAATATCTATTTTATTAGCAGCTTGTATTTTATCTATACCAGCTCTTGTTATAATAGTATAGAACTTGTGTTTAAACACATCTTCTTGAACAAGATTATTTTCAATAAACAATCTTCTTAATGTTTCTTTTTTAGTTTCTTTTTCCATTTGATTTTATTTTGTGATTATGTAGCAAACATAAAACAAATAATTTTAATTACCAAATTTTTACTAACATTTTTTTAAAAGTTCCTTTTATTTCCTATTCTGTGAAAGAAATTTCCTATATATATAAATATATAGTTGTATTATTGCATTTAAACCATAAAATATATTATTGATATGAATTGGTATAATATAAAAAATTTAAATAAAACCTCTACAGAAGTTGTTATATATGACGAAATAGGGTCTTGGGGTGTTGACTCCAAGTCTTTTATTGAAGAGGTTAAAGATATATCCACAGAGGAAGTTCTATTAAGAATTAACTCCCCAGGCGGCTCAGTTATAGATGGTCTTGCTATACATGACGCTATTAAGCGTATGCCTCAGAAAGTTACCGCCAAAATAGAGGGTCTTGCTGCATCTATTGCTTCTGTAATAGCTTTAGGTGCTGATGAAGTCTCCATGAGTCAAAATAGCTTGTTTATGATTCATAATGTTTGGGGTGGAGAAACAGGGGGTGCAAAAGATATGAGAAAGGCTGCTGACCTAATGGAAAAAATGGGAGACAGGCTTGTTAATATCTATGTAGGTAAGACAGGGAAAGACGAGTCAGAAATCCGAAACTGGATGGATGAGGAAACCTGGTTTACATCTGACGAAGCTCTTGAGGCTGGCTTTATTAACTATGTTGATGAGCCAATAGCTTTAGCGGCTAAGTTTGATATAAGTAAGCTCAACTATAAAAATACAAGCTTAGTAGTTGAAATGTTTAATTCTAATAAAAAATTATTTAAAATGGAGAAACAATTTGAAGAACTTAAGAACTTTATCTCTGATATGTTTGCTAAAAATAATAAAGTAGAAGAGGTTAAAATTCTTGACAACGAAGAGGTTGTAGATAAAATGAATGTATTAGAGAAAGCTATTGAAGCTTCTAAAACTAATATAGACGAACTGTCTGCTGCTCTTGAAGAAAAAGAATCTAATATTGTTGCTTTGGTTGACGAAGTAAAATCATTAGAGGATAAATTAGCTAAATTTGAGGGCACGCCAAGTGAGGTAGTACCTGAGAAAGACCCAAGCCCAGAAATGGAAGCAAAAGCTGCTAACCCTTGGGATAAGTTAGCTTTAGAAATATTTAATTCGTAATAATAAAAATTTAAAATTTATAAAAAATGGCAAATATAATTTCAGGACCGATTTCGTGGAATCAAGAGGATGCGGCTAAGTATTTCTTGCAACCACTATTTATATCAAATAATGCTTTAAATCATTTTGATGTAATGACAAACATTTCAGGCGGTAAGATTTTACTTGATTCTTACGCAGCTATGAAAGATGTAACAAAAGCTTTAAACTCAACAGAGTGTTTTGCGGAAAACACAGAACAAGCTGCTAATACACAAGTAGAGCTTGTTTTAGACAGATTAGAGGTAGAGCATAAGCAAAAAGCTGCATCTTTATTCAATCACATTAAATCTCAATTCCTTAAAAAAGGTGTTGCGAGAATGGATTTATCAGGTACTATGTTAATGGAGATTATCTCCGAATTATTAATGGGTGGAATCATGAGAGATTTCTCTACTATCTTATGGTGGGGAGATAAAACAAATGGTGCTGCTGGTACTCCTCAAAAACTATCTGATGGTATTTGGGAAGCTATATCTGGCATGCCAGGTGCAGGTGCAGGTACAGGCCAAAATGTTACTTATACAGGTGCTGCTGCTGCTTCAAACATCTTAGATAACCTTGCAGACTTAATGACAGCAAGAACACCTGAGTTGGCTCAAGAAGAGCAAGTAATGTTTGTTTCTCGTTCTTTCGCTGATAGATATAGAGAAGCTTTAATTGCTACTACAAGTGGTGCTGCTTACATGGACTTACAGAAAGGTTTCTCAGGACTTCAATACAATGGTATTGATATGGTTGTTATGCCTGACTGGGATGTTAATATCGCTGAGCATGGTGCAGATATTGCAAATACAACAGGTGCTCCATCAGGAACTGGTAAAACAGAATGTGCTATGTTGTTAGCTAAAAATGCTATCGCAATAGGAACTGACTGGGAGGCTCAAGATGTTGATATGTGGTACAACAAGGACTGTAAAGAAAACAGATTTAGAATGGTTTATTCATTCGGATGTGCTTTAAAGTCAACTAAACTTGTTGCAACTATAACTTACTAATTAATTAATAACTTTAAAATTTAAAAAATTATGGCTTTATCAAGAGGACATCAGGTTATATGTTGTGATAGAAACCGAAGAGGTGGTCTAAAAAATGTTTGGTTAATTGAATCAGACAAACTTACAGGTCCTGTTACATTTAACGCAGCTGGACAGATTACTTCTTTCCCAACTTCAAACGCATATCAATTTGATTTTGACAGAGGAACAGGTGGTTTCTCTGCTAACGCTTCCAGAGAAAATGGAAGTACAATTATTACTGTAGAATTAGAGTTCTACATACCTAAAGTAACAGGTGCTGTAAATACAAACTTAGATGAACTTGCAAGAAGTTGCGGTTTGTTTGCGATTGTTGAGTCTTACGCAGATGACTGTGGAGACCCTACAGCTGACCCAGCTGTTCCAGCTTCTACATATTTCTTTGTATTAGGTTATGACGAAATATTTGAATCTACAGCTTATATGGAATTTGCTTCAGGTGAGATGACATCAGGTGTTGGTTTACAGGATGCTTCAGGAACATTAGTTAAATTATCAGGTGAGCAAGGTGAATACCCTTGTGAATTAGATATGAGTAATGTTTCTATGACTGACCCTACAACAGGTAGTGGTACTTATACTGACGCTTGGGTGATTACTTAATCGCTACTTTTAGTGAATGATTTTTTAGGGGGGTGTTTGACATTCCCCTAAATTTTCATTATGTTTGTTTCAAAATTAAAATAATTGTTATGTATAAATTAAACAAAAAGTGGTTTGTTGGAAAAGAAAGAGAGGTGGTTTCTACTTCAAAAATAACAATAGATTTTGGCTACCCTAATGCTATTAACAATGTTGCTAATAGTCAGACTGCGTTACACATACTTTATGACATGGGTAAGCCTTATGTTACTAAAGATGGAGAATCAAAAACTATTGCAAAAAAAAGTAAAAAGAAAATAAAGAAAGTTGTTACAAATGACCCAAAAGAAACCACAAATGAGCAAAAAGAAGAGCAAGTATTACCAGAGGCCAGCGAAGAATAAATTACTCGCTTATGGTTTTTCTAAGGACATAGCTCAAGACGCTCCTGAGGAAACTAAAAATATTGATAAACTAAAAAACGCTTGGATTCCTTTTGGGGATGATAACTTATTCCCACAACATTTAAGCGAACTGGCGAGGTCTGCATCAACACATAGAGCGATTTTAAACACTAAAACAACCTTTACCATTGGTGAGGGTTTTCGTACTTTAGATGATAAATTTAGTGAGTATATAAAAGATGTAAATGCAAGTGGTGAGAGTCTTGATGATGTAATGAGAAAAGTTATATCAGATTATTGGACTCATGGAAATGCTTATATTGAGATTGTAATGGGTAAGGGTTATATAAATCTTTATCATCAAGACGCAACAACAGCAAGGGTTGGTAAAACTAAGGATAAAATACTTTTTCATCCTGATTGGGCTAATGTTAGAAAGAGTGAGAGTAAGGTAAAATCTCTTGACATATACCCAAATTTTAGAAAATACACAAAAGGTATTCAAAGAGCTGTGATTCATTTTTCAGACTATGAGAGTACATATTACTATTATGGATTACCTGATTATGTGGCAGCTTTAGACCACATAAAAATAGCAAACCAAATAGGTAAATACAATTTAACTCGTTTTAAAAATGGCTTTATGCCATCTGCAATTATAGAGCTTGGTGCTGATATGTCAGAGGAAGAGGCTCAACAATTTATAGATGAGGCAAAAGATAAACTTACTGGAGAAAACAATAACTCTAAAATGTTATTTATAGCAAAGAATGGAGATGAGTCTGCATCTAATGTTCAGGTTATAAATGATACAAGTGATGGCTCATTTATGGAGCTTCAAACAATAACTAATGATAATATAATATCTGCTCACAGATGGAATCCTGCTTTATCAGGTATTCAAGTTGCAGGCTCTTTGGGTAATAATCAACAAATATTGACTATATATGATATAGTTATGTCAACTGTTGTTAAAGAGCCTCAGAGAATGATTATAAGAGAGTTACAGAAAGTTTTATCAAGACAGGGTGGTTATAATGTAGATGACCTCCATATCGTTAATAAGCCCCCAGTAACAATGCTTGGAGCTATTAACCCAACAGATTATATTTCTGTTCAAGAGGGTAGAAAGATATTTCATTTGCCTGAATTAACAGAAGATGAATTGGAAAGTTTATTAATTGAAAAAAATAAAATAAAAGATGGCGTTAATAACAGCAGCGAAAGTAATTAGTAAGGCTTTAACTAATCAAAATGTTGATACACATTTAATAAAAGATTCTTTTATTGAAATAGCTGAGCTTAATTTTATAAAACCAGCTATTGGTGAAGATTTGTATAGACTTATTAATGAAGAGAAAAATAATGGAACAGTTTGGTCTTACACAAAGAATGATTGTATTGTTACATCTGATAGTAAAACTATTACCTGTAGTGCAAGTACAAGCATAAAGGTTGGTGATTTTATTAGCGGAACAGGAATACCTCTTGGAAAAGACAATGGTGATGGTGAATTATGTAGAGTTGAAACTGTTAATGTGCCAGGTGCTGTAACCTCTTTTACTATTAGCGGAACTCCAACAGCAGGTGATGGAGCTACAGGTATTCCTTTATATTTTAAAACACCAAATGGTAAGTTGGTAGAAGATTATATAGAGAATTACCTTGCTTTTTGTGTAAAATTTGAAATATTGCCTGACATGACTTATAATACAACATCACAGGGTGTTGTAGAAAATGTAGCTGACTTTACTGTTCCTGTTGATTCAAAGAAGTTAAGCTTTTTAAGAAATGAAACATATAAAAAGTCTGAAACATATTTGTTAAAAATGACACAATTTTTAGATGATAATTCAGAAGCGTTCCCAGATTATTGTAATGAAAATTTAGGGGGTGTTAGTAAGAAAAATGGAATAATACTATATTAATATGCCTACAAACTTTCATTCAGATTTACCAAATGACCAGATACATGCACCTAAAGACTTTAGTGTTGCAGGTAACTCAAGTGTAATGGTTAAGGATTATAATTCATCATTAGATTGGAAAAGTTCTTTCTTTAATTTAAGTGCAACAGTTACTTGTGGGGCTGATGTGGCAGGTGGTTTACATTTAAGATACTTTAGGATATATACAGAGACAACTTCATCTTCTGTCAACTTTGAGGTTAATATAAGTGTTGCAGGTGAGCCAGGAACATTTACTCCAACATCAGGATTTACTTCTGTTCCTATAAATATATCTCCTAATGATGACGCTATAACTATAGCAGCAGCGATTAAGACAGCTTTAGATGCTTCACCAGGTGGGTATGATTTCCATACAAGTGTTGATGGAACTGGTAAAGTTACTTTTAGTGGAATGAAGAACTGTAGAGATGTAGAGGATATTGATTTATCTTTTAGAATATTAAATACCAAAACATTTTATGGTGAACAATTTTTACACTCAGACACATCTGGTAAGTTAAGTTTTAAAACATTACCCTTTGAAAGAGAGTTTCAAATGGGTGCTCTGCCAACAGTAAATAACAGCAATGTATGGCTTCAAAAACCTATAACTAATGTTGGTAATATGGGTGTGGATTCAGGACTTACATTTCCAACAGTAGCATTAGCTATAAGGCAGGCTCTTGGTGGTGCTGTTTATCATGCTTCTGAGGGTGATAGCTTTGGTTATTGGCGTGGTGTTATTGGTGGTGTAGCATCTTTTAATATAGGTTTATTAAGAGTTAAGAATGATTGTACTCACGCAACCCCTAATAATGGTGATTTGATAGTATCTCAAGCTTTCACTTTAACAGACCCTGACCATGGTGTTTGTTTTGATTTAACAGCATCATTTAAATTTGAAGAATCAGACTTAATTGTTCCTATTGTATATGGAACAACCTTACCTGGTGCTTGGTATGGAACAACAAGATTAAAAATAAATAGAGAATAATAATAACTTAAAATAAATAATTTAAAATGGCAACAAAAATAGTAAACGCAACTTTTACAAGTACAGTTACCGACTCTATAACCTTGAATGGTAAGACTTATGGTAACACAAACACTAATACTGCTGGGTCTTGCAATGAGGCTTATGAAAGAGTATTTCATGTTCCTCCTGTGTCTGCAACACAATGCTGGATTCCAATTTTATCAGCAACAACAGAGCCAGATAGTGGTGGTGATGTAACTTTTGGTGAATTTGAATATGCAAGATTCACAAACTGTGATGATGAATACCCAATATGGCTTAAATTTACAAATACTGATGGTATTTGCACAGATACATCAGGTGCTTCTCAATGCTTTTGTGTTAAGCTTGACGCTGGTGCAACTTATTTAACACCAAGCTCACAATGGTTAGCTACTGGTAGCGATATAGATTGTACTACAATTTTAGCTGAGGGTGGTAGAAAAGCTAAGACTCAATTACAGCTTCCTACTTTTTGGACTGTTCATGCAATAGCACACACAACAGTTTGTGATTTAGAAATGTTTGTAGTTACTACATAATGAAAAAGGATATAAGTAAATTTTTATATATCCTAATCATGGCTATAGCTTTTAGTTGTAGCCTTGCTTTTGGACAGGGTGATTTCTTTAAATACTCTACTTTTTATACTTCAATGAGTATGAATACAAGTATGGTTGAAAGAGAGGATTATATGGCTATAGATAGGGGTTATGAAGATGTAACTGAAATAAATCCCTTTGATTACTCTTTAAGATTTGGATTGCGTAAGGTGGCCAGATATGATTATGAGTATAAGGTTAAGACTTGGTATTATGGTAATGAAAAGGCTGTTTCTGATAATGTTGCCATTGGAAACGCTGTTGGTTGGGAATACCTACTTAATTATTCTTTTATAAGAAATAGGGGGGAGAAGTTTACAGAGCAAAATTTTTGGTTGAGGTATCTGGGAAGTAAGTGTGTGACTAAAATTCAATACAAGGACAATCAGAGGGTTGACTTGAAGTACACATCTTTTGATAGCAGATACAGGATGACTTTTGGTAAACTGGATTTAAGTGTTGGAGTGTGTTTCAGAACGCATCCAGCCTATGGATTTTTACCAATCCGAGATTTTTGGACTCCAGGTGAGTCATCCTTTTCTCAACTTGCTAATGACTTTGGTTATAGTTTTGAATTTGTAAATGGAGATTTACATTGGTTTGAGGGTGATGAGTTGTTAGCAACATCAAGTGATGAGTTTTATAAACACTATTTTGGTCAAGCTATTGCGGAATTTAATGAAAGAGAGTTAGAAAAACTTGGCACACAAAAGGAAGTTAGTGCTGTATTAGGTGCTTCTTTTTATAATTACAACCCTAAATTTTGGGTGCATGCTTGGCTTAATGTTTTGCCTTATCATCATGGATTAGACGATTATTCTTTTGAGTATGGAGATGGTATGGATAATTTAGATTGGGATTCAGGAATGGTTTTAGGTTTGCGTGTCACTAAAAGTTTAGGTATATTTGTGGAGGGGCTTCATCAAAGATATTGGGGTAAGGAGGTTTTTGAATGTAAGTTTGGGTTTAATTATTTAATATTTTAGTTATGAAAAAATTATTATTATTTTTATTTTTATCAAGTTATGCTTTTAGTCAAACAAATTGTGAGTTATGTGTTGAACAAAATGGTTTCTATTGTGGAGATGATGAATCTAATTGGACTCAGTATAGTCCTCTTGGTTGCGTTCCTAATGGTTATGATGGCTTATTTTATCTTAATGATGGGTGGAGTGATTGTGCAGATAGTTCAGACGAGGATAATGCGACCCCTACAACTATGGAGGAGTGCAACCCTTATGTAGAGCCATGTGATACAGTATATGTAACAGAGTATGAAACTATATTTGATACTATAGTTGAGATTCAAGTTATAGAGGAGATAGACACTATGTTTATATATGAGAATGTTTTAGACACATTATATATAACTGAAATAGAATATATGTATATAGAAGAATATATTGATTGTGATACAGGTATGCCTTGTAATACATCAATAATGGAATTAATAAACAAATCAAAAGAAGATAATAAAATGTATGATTTGCTTGGTAAAGAAATTTTAAGACCAAGAGGATTGTATATACAAAGTGGAGAAGTAAAATATAAACTAAACTAAATTAAATTATGAATATTATGAAAGAAATGTTAATGAAAATGTTTAAGTCAAGAAAATTCTGGTATGGATTTTCTATAATTATGGTCATTATTTTCTCAGATAAAATGGGGATTAGTGATGTAAAAATGAATACATTGTGTATGGTTGGTGTTGCCATGATTATAGGTCAAGGTATAGCTGACATAGCGTGCATGAAAAAGGATTGCAAAAAATAATAATTAATTAAAATGGCAGAATTATCAGAAAATACTAAATTTGATATAAGTCTAAAAACTTTAGGTGGTATAGCAGCCTTGATAACTACTTTAGTAAGTATGTGGTTTGCTCTAAAAGCGGATATAGCTGAAGCAAAAGAGCTACCAAAACCAGAGATTAATAGAGTTGAATATGACCTAAAAGATGAAGCTATAAGAAATGCGATATATGAGACACAGAGTGATGTCCAAGATATTAAAACTCAGCTTGATAAAATAGATGAAAGACTATATGAAATGGTTAAGTAAAATAGTAATACTATTTTTGTTCTGTCAATATTTGACAGCTCAAGAATTTATAACAGAAAGAAACTATCAAAGTAAAATCGGTAGTGGAGTTGTTGTTGTAGAGGTTTGGGCTGAATTTAATAAAGCTAATGAGGTTTCCTGGATTGGTGACTTAAAGGACTGTAAGGTCTATAGGATTGATATACAGGAGGCCTCAAGCTTAAATATAAAAACTGTTCCAACAGTTATAGTTTACAGCTCAGGAGAGGAGGATAGTAGGTTTAAAGCTAATATTATGTTAGAGTTAAATGCTACAAAAAAAGAAGTTCAAGAAGTTGTTGACAAAATAATTTTATCCAAATTTGAATAATGAAATTATCAGAAAATTTTTATCTCTCTGAGTTTTTAAAATCTAATGTAGCAATGAGAAAAAACCTTTCAAATGAGCCAACTACTCATCAGATAGGTCAAATGAAGATTTTATGCGAAGAGCTATTACAGCCAATTAGAGACTGTTTAGGACCTATTGGCATTAATTCAGGGTTTAGGTCCGAAGAATTAAATAAAGCTCTTGGAGGGGCTCACAAGTATATTAATGGGGTTTACACAGCAACCAGTCAACATTGCAAGGGTCAGGCTGCTGATTTAAGATATATTGATGTAAATAAAAAATTAAATAATAAGGCTATATGGGATTGTGTTTTAGAGTGTGGCCTTGAATTTGACCAAATGATTAATGAGTTTGATTATGCTTGGATTCATATTTCATTTAATAAAGGTCACAATAGAAATGCTTTATTAGAGGCTTACAGGGGTGAGAATGGTAAAACTAAATATAAAAGAGTATGATTAAGGGATTTATAAAATCATTGATTGGTGATGCGTCAACTATTATAGATGATGTTGTTACATCTAAAGAAGAAAAAATGGCACTTAAAAATGCTATGAAAAAAATGTTATTAGAATCAGAAGTTGAGTTACAAAAAAATGTAACAGAAAGATGGAAAGCAGATATGCAATCTGATTCATGGTTAAGTAAAAATGTAAGGCCTCTTACCCTTGCTTTTCTTTTAGTATCTACAGTTTTACTTATATTTATAGACGCAGGATTTATTGACTTTGAGGTTAAAAATTCATGGGTTGACCTCTTGCAACTTGTTATGATTTCTGTCGTGGGGGCATACTTTGGAGGTCGCTCATTAGAGAAGATTAAAAAATAATACTTGCATCATATCTTTTTTTTTCTTTACTTTGTGTAAACAAAGCAAAACATCATGGCTAAAAATGGACAATTCAGACCTCGTTTATCAAAATATGAAAATGATTTAATACAAGCTTTTAGGAATAATAAAAATGTGGGTGTTATAGGTGACACCCATGAGCCTTTTTGCCACAAACACTATAGAGACTTCTGTTATGAAGTCTTTTCTCGTTTTGGGGTATCAGAGATAATTCATATTGGAGATGAGGTAGATAACGCAGCCCTGTCCTACCATGAGTCACCAGTAGAGCTACCAGATGCAGAGTCAGAAGCTGAGCAAGCTCAAAAGGCTATGGAAAAATGGTATGCAACATTTCCAGATGTAAAAGTTTGTGTGGGTAATCATTCCGCTTTACCTTTTAGAAAGGCCACTACAGCAGGAATACCAAGTAGATTTATGAAAACTTATGAAGAGATATGGAACGCACCTAAAGGATGGAAGTGGGATTTATCTTGGGAAATAGATGGTGTTCTTTATGAGCATGGAACTGGTAGTAGTGGTATATCAGGAGCAAGGAATAGAGCTATTGCTAACAGGCAATCAACAGTAGTTGGTCATTCACATTCATTTGGGGGTGTTGCTTATATGGCCTCAAGAAATGATATTATATTTGGACTTAATGTGGGGTGTGGAATTGATGTGGACCACATGGCCTTTTCTTATGGCAAGAACTTTCCCAAGAAACCCACCTTGGGTTGTGGGGTTGTTTTAAATGAGGGTAAAACAGGTATTTTTGTTCCAATGGATTTAGGTAGGAGGAATTTATATAAATTTTAAACAAAAAAATCCTGGAGAAATCCCTTTTATAGAGTAAAAAGTCCTGAGAAAAATCCTTTTATATAGATTGTTCCAAAAATTTCTTGACTATTTAAAATAAAAGTTGTTAATTGCTTATGAAAGCAATTCCTTTCTTTTTGGTTTGTTTTTGTTTTGTGTTTTTAATCTTCTAACGAAAAGGGAGCAAGTCTGCTCCTTTTTTTATTGTCTAAAAATTTGGTATTATCATTTTTTATTTATATGTTTGTACTGAACATTAAAATAAATTACTATGACAACAAATAAACCAATCAACGATTTTATTATATTATACATTGATAACGAGGTTGCCTATATGAAAGATGGTGATGGAAATTATTATTGTTTAGATTTCTATTATAAAGAAAAATCATTATTTAGAGATTATGCTTGTGTTGAGCCAATATCTATATATGTAGATGAAGATGGTGATATATGCAAAGAATATGATGATGATACATGGGAATTAAATAGTGATGTAATTAGTTTATATATAAAAGAATATGATAAACTTGATGTTTATGATGACTTTGTTTCTATACCTGATAATGATTGTGGTATTTTTAGAATACATAAAGAAGATGAGTGGTGGTATGGCTTACCAATTTCTGAAAGATTAGATGAATTAGATGATATAGAAGTTGATGGTATCTGTCATAATGATTACCCTAAATATACAGATGCGTATATAAGTGGTGCTACAATTTTTGATGGCTTTAATCAAAGGGAACTAACCGAAGAAGAGATTGAAATTGTAAATGAAGATTATGATTTTGTTTACAAAAAAGTCATGGAGCATTTGTTCTAAAATGTTAATAACTCAACAATTCCTATCTGTAAATAAAAATAATTGTTGAAAAATTTGGTAGTTTAAAAAAAACTACTTATGTTTGTAGAAACAAAACAAATTACTAATTAAAAAAACAAAACAAATCATGGAGAAATTTAAAGTAAAACAAGATTTTCAATTTGTCAAAAGAATAAAAGAAGATGAAAGTTATTTCGTTGATGTAGATGGTTTTGATGGTGATATAGATAAATTGGTAGAGTTAGATGAAAAAGGTAAAGAATATAATGTTGAGATGCAATATGGTAGAATAGATTGGGAGGTAGCATGGGAATTAAGAGAGTATGGGATAAAATATATGGACATTTATCTTTCATCTATGAGTATTGAGTTGGTTTGGTATGATGATTATGAAGATGAGATTATAACAAAGACTTACACAAAAGATGATTTTGAAGATTGTGAGGTAAACTTTGATATAAACTTTACTGATAGAGGGAATAGACATGCCGAGCCAACCAATATCTTATTGGATTTTCAGAATAGTAAAATAACATTAGATATATATTAATTATGGATAAAGAAAAACTACTTGACTTTTTAATGGAAGATTTAAAAAAGTTAAAAATTAATGTAGAGATATTAATTGATTATGTAAATAATTATTTAGGGAATACATTAGAAAAAGATTATAATGATAAAGAAAAAGAAAATCCGATAGATGAGATAGATAATTTCTTTTGGTATTGGGAACAACATATAAAACAATTAAAAAAATAAAATTATGAACACAAACACATTAAATAGACATTTAGAGAACAAATCAACACAAGACATAACTGAAATGGTTAATGAGATATTAGATATTATTGATAGAAATGATAAGAAATATAATTTAGAACATGAAAGTTTTTATCATTTAAAAATTAATAAAAATGATAGGAATTGTAAAGAAAAAATAGTTTATGAGGATAAATTATTTAAAATGAGCAACATAAGAGATATGTTAAGAAGTATGTTTAAGGAAAGGTATTTTAATAGAATACTTAAAAGAAGAACAGAAGATTTATTAACTAAAGTAGAATTATTAGATTAAAAAATTATGGGATATAGAAGTAAAGTAATCTTTGGTATCAAAGAAAAGCACCAAGATAAATTTAATAAACTGATAAAAAAGGCATGTGAGATGGAGGATAGTGATTATTTTAAAAATAAAGTTAAGATTGTTGAGCCAAAATATACAGATGATAAGTGGATAGTTTTTGAAGATGATTGGTTAAAATGGTATTGTGAGTATGAAGAGGTTAAATTAATTAATGAAACTATTGATGATTGGTATTGTGAAGATGAAAATTGTGGTGCATTTATGATTTGTTTAGGTGAAGATGGTTTTAAGCATCAAGAGATTGGTGAGTGGTATGAAGTTGTTATGGAAGAACATAGTTTAAAGTTAGATTTAAAATAAATAGTTATGAGATTAAGAGATAGATTAAAATTAAGTGTAATAAAGTTTGCCTACAAGAAGAAAAATGGTGAAGTAAGGTATGCGATAGGAACTACAAATTCAGAGTTGTTAGATGTTGTATTTAATATAAAATTAAAAGGGCAGGAAACAGAGCAGGACAATAGGGCAGGAATAACTAATTACTTTGATGTAGAAAAAAGGGGTTGGCGAAGTTTAAGGGATAATAATTTAATAGAAATAGTAAACGAATAAAATTATGCAAAAAAAGTGGATATTAAACATGGATATATCTTTTGCTTTTAATGGTACAGAAGAAGATGCAAGAGAGAAATTAAAAGAAGATATGCAATTTTTGGAAGATAATGTTTTTACAAGAGATACATTAGAATATATAATAAATAATAGTGAGATATGCAAAGCAAAAAACTAACACACAAAAGAATAAAAGAAATACTAACTGATTTTTGTAGTAAGTGGTTTTATAATTCTGTATTTGATGAGGGTTTTATGGAAACAACAGTTGGTTGTGAAGATGAGATGATAGATGATGATAGTGATAGTATGAAGAGATGCTTAATAGGAAACTATTTATTGTGGTATGGTTATGATTATGTTTTACAAGATGATGATACATACCCAACACAAGAAGAGTTAATAAATAAATACTTAAATAATGGAAATGACAGACAAAAAACAATATAGAGAAAATTTAATTTTTAATACAAAATATCTAATTAGGGATTTTTTTAATTCAGAAGAATTGAATAATATAAAAGAATTTATAGATGAAATAATTGAAATGCAAAAATTAAATGAATAAAGTTATGAGCAAAATATATACAGATAATTCAAAATTTATGGAATATATTGGTATAAGAATAGATGAGATAGCAACAAGAATAACAGAAGAAAGATTTGGTGAA
>CEPF01024291.1_pt1 | contig 34752 bp, 41 predicted proteins | sample 530441 | NCBI WGS metagenome assembly CEPF01 (sample SAMEA2620094, study PRJEB7988) | marine metagenome | biome: marine biome (ENVO:00000447); feature: deep chlorophyll maximum layer (ENVO:xxxxxxxx); material: "saline water (ENVO:00002010), including plankton (ENVO:xxxxxxxx)" | depth 25 m
GAGTGCGGGTCATCAATAATCATTAAATCCGCACCACGGCCTGTAATCGCACCACCTACACCAGCCGCAAAATATTCACCGCCAGCATGGGTCTCCCATCGGCCAGCCGCACTACTATCTTGTCGCAATTTTACATCTGGAAAGACTAGAGAGTAATCGTTACTGTTCATAAGGTTACGCACCTTTCGGCCAAACCTCACTGCTAACTCACCTGTATGCGTTGCCTGTATTATCTTTAATTTTGGATTTAAACCCATTAAATAACTCGGCAATAAATAACTGGCAAATTCTGATTTTGTATGTCTCGGCGGCATATTCACAATTAACCGCTTAATACTACCATCAGCTAAACCATTAAACTTCTTTGCCATTATCTTATGGTGCTTCCCCTCAATAAACTCAGGCCATACTGTTTTGCAGTAGGCCATAAAATCCTTCCTCGCGTGATCACTCGAGATGTGCTGTTTCTGCTTCTCAAGCAACCGCGCATACTGCTTCAATACTTCTTCGGGGATAGTTACCGGAACATCACTCATATTATTCTAATAATATAAAAATTTTCTTGGCGCAATGATCTCGGATCAATGTTTCAAAAAAGGGGGTATGGGTACGCTGTATAATTTTCAGAGTGGTAATGATTTGGACAGAACCGTGTACTGCGCTGTGCTTGTACAGGTTCATCGCTCTCTTAGGGGGGTTGCCCTGTTGCAAAAGTGCAACACTGTAACAAATGTGCCGCCAAGTACCTTTTGGCACTTGGCGGCTAGGGGTTAGCTTGTAACCACCAGTTTACCAAACGCTGTGCCATATGTGTTGGCTGTTTGGCTACTAAGGTTAAACCCACCGTTTAGTATTGCGGCAACCGCGTTTTGGTTGGTTGCGGCACTGTTTGCATTTGCAAACACACTAGCCGCCCAATGCTGGTGTGCAGCCTGTATAGCCGCTAATGGCACTGGTGCTAGCTTGGCTGGTAGCTTGGTGCTAATGCCAGCAACATTGTAGCACTGCACACCCTTAACAGTATGTTGCGGCACACCGTTTACACATGCCCACAAAATAAGGCCGCGTGCGCTAACACCGCCAGCCTTTTTGGGTTGCATAACACGCCACAATGCACCGCCACCAAACAATGTGCCGTTAGCTAAGGCATTAGGCGTTAATTGCAAAGCAACATTGCCAAGGCCGTTAGCGTTAATAAAAGCAACCATTGCCGCAACATTAGTTGCGTTGGCCGCACCGTTTGCACCGTTAAAAGCCTGTGCCGCTTGTGTTGTAGTTTTAACCATTGTTAACCCCTAGGTTAAAGTTGCCAGCCAACACCCCGTTGGCTGTTGCATATTATTATAAGCATTTACACAACCGTGTAAACCCCTAAAAGCACATTATTACAAAAATAATTGCAATAACCCCAATTAACCCCATTAGCATTTGTGCCGCCATGCACCAATATAGCCGACCATAAAACTGGAGAAGCCAATAACAAATATCATTGCGCTCGCATAATGATGCAACGGTGGGATATTAAATAGGTCTACACTGGTAAACATTAAGAACACACCAGCCAACATTAGATAGGTATATGTAAACATCATCAACATAACTAGCTCCTTTGCGTTAAGTTATGTATTTACAGTGCCAGCCAAAAAACTTTCTTGCCAGCACAAAATTGTCACCGCGACCAGGACTGACTTCTCCTGAAGTCTTTAATGATGTAGTGTGAGTATATATGACGGTGCATATATAATAAGATCTCTTTCTATCTCCATCCATCAATCCATCCATCAAAAAAGAAAGGGCGACCAATCGGCCGCCCATCCTATGATTACTTGGCTGGGATAACGAACAGCTCAACGAATGGGTTGCCCCAAGTCGCCTTGGCTGAGGGCGACTGTCCACCATTAAGCGCGTCAAGCAAAGCGTGGAAGCGACGTGCTTTAATAGAACGATGCGCCATATCAACTTCTTGCAATGTGCAATTACCATTGATCAACTGCCAAACGACCTTGCCGCGAAGCGTGGTTTTAGGCTGACCGTCAGCATCGTACAATGTACGCTTGCTTTCAAAAGGGAAAGGCTGTTCAGCCTTGGGGTCAACCGTTGCCACTGGACGGACACCTACGTTGAGGGGATTGCCGCCAGCTTGCTCCTGGACAAACTTAAAAATGTCCTCAGCAGTAACGCCGATAGATTTACGGTCCTCAGGCAGGTCCTGAATACCACGAAAAATTACTTCTGCCACTTGGGACTTTTTGATAGCTGATTTAGCCATAACAATGCTCCTTTCTACGAGCAGTACCGCGACACCATTGCCGCTTTGGTAAGTATAGAGTAGCAAGTTTGATGGCTGATGTAAACACTTAAATTATCATTTTGAGTAAAAAAGATGGCCGGAGTCGAGTAGCTCGACGTCAGGTGATTTCAGCGGATCTCTCGACCTGGATCGTCGTTCGTCATCAGTCGTCTGAGAACCTTCGTCCATCCATCACGGTCCATCGGCCATTCCATCCGGTCATCGTACACTGGCTCATCATCCATCAATCTCCTGCTCAGGTTACGACCATCCAAAAATAATAGCTGTCTAGACGAAAGATGATGGACCAAGTTCCAAACGCATCCACCAACAGAGGTTCTTGAGGTCTGCCATGCTATTTGATGAGGACGCCACTGTGGGAACTTCTTGTCAGACTTTGTCGTAAGAACCTTTAACTCAACCCAGAAGTCCTTGCCATTCAAGCAACCATTGACGTCAGGTACTCCTGGACTCGCCCACGACTCCATCCTAGTCCAATGCACCCCGAGGGGCTTAGTTCCATCGCGTAGGGCTTTCCAAAGTTTAGATTCAGGTTTCTTTGTCGCCATCGGGTAGAACCTCCAAATTGTCCATCTCTATGACAGGGCTGGTTGCTTCTACCAATGCAGGGTACTCTTGCTGTATCCGCTTAATTTCAGTGAGTACTTCTTCTTTACTCATTTGGTCTATCTTACCATGCAATATTTCTTTACGATCAATGTAAAGACCTGCCGCTGAACCTCTGGCTTTTTCAGCAGATACGGCTGCGGCATAGTTTCCATTCTGCAATGCTTGGTCACGCAGTTGTGCGAGCTTTTGTACATGGCTTTCAAAAGTAACCTCGTACTTATGCTGTAGCTCTTTTTTGATTTCATAAACCCTTTGCAAGACTTGTGGGTAGTTACGACCATTTAGCATATGACTTGCAATAGAGTGTGCATTGGATTCAGCGTACCCTGCCCTGAGTGCCGCTTCCGTTTGCGTAACCTCTTCTGTAGCGTAAATCATTGCAAACTTTTCCTGCATGGGTGTCAGCCCTTTTTCCACCCGAGGGTTCGCAACAACGTCCAAACTATTTTTATGAGTGACTTTTGCTTTTGCCATAAGACCATACTACTTTTCTATAATAGGAACGTAAATAGAAATCGAGTCATTACAAAAAACCAACGGCTCAAACTCGCGTAGCTGTCTAAAGTTTAGACTACAATATATGAATTAGAGGTATAACCCTTTGATATGATTGTATAGCCAGATAACGTATATTTGAATATCGGATAGAGTACCATGATCCATATTTCATTTTTGATACTATATATAAAAGTGACACAATATCAGAGAGCCACGGTTATTAGACCGTGACCCTTGACCCTTGTGTTGTTGTTTAAAGAAAAAGAATTACCAGTAAAACAGGTATCATATCCCAGAGTAATTCCATGATTACCACCAGCAAGAGTAAACGACTTGTTTACCCTCCTTGATGGCAGCTTTTGCGGCTTCTATAAAAGCTAGGTCATCTTCCCTGTAATGTTTTACAGATTCATCTTGGAATTGGTGACCGTAGAAAAAACCGCCATCACAGACATTTTCAACATACCCATTATGAATGGCTCCCTCCAGCTTATTTATATCACCTTCGGTGAGTACCATATCATTGCAGTTAAGCTCAACGGCTGGTCTGCCAGTTTTTTCAACCCAGAGTTTTTCCATAAAGTCTTGGAGCCGAGCATGTTTACGCCAGTAAAAATCTTGCTCTGTAGTTTTTATTTTAGCATCCACATGAATATGTGCGTATTGATCTAATCCCATTATACCCTCCAGTTAAGATTGAGCAGCCACGCTGCCTATAGTTTTATAATAAAGTGTGATGCCACATGAAGTAGTATTAAATACTCCATGTGACTATTTTGTTTAACCAAATATCCACAGAACTATGAGCAGTGTTATTGCTCCTAAAATGCCAAACAGTATCAATGTGTGCCTCCTTTGTTTGAATCGTAGCCACCATTGGCTACCATTATATAATAAGGTGTGAGAGCTATAGAGGTTGGTCATAATACTCATCGCGAACAAAATGACGGTCGCCGTAGCGACCGCCAGTCTTCCAAGGGAGGAGATTTATCATTACTCATCTTTTTGTATCGCGCAAGCATCAATCATTGAGTGTGCGATATTTTTTGCACGAAGGGCAGTATGCTCATCAATGAACTCCTCAATCTCATCAGGATCCATCAATCCGCTACTATTGAGTTGTTCTGCACATTGTCGTGCATTAATCTTTCCATCCACAAAATCACTCTGAGCATCTTCCATAATACCCATCGCCCATGCTTTGACTTTACCCATCTTTCCTATACTCCTCCATCCATGTATTTACAACTTCTGTAGCTGCATGTCTTGTTAAACCAAACTCTTCCATGATGTATGCGGTAGCACCGAACATATTTGTTTCACCACTTTCCCGCAAATCATCAAGGAATTGTTTGTACGATTTACTCAATCCACCAGAGTTACCCATTAGTATTCACTCGGTAGCATAAGTACGCCATCCTGTAAGTAGAACTTGAAACCAGAGTTAGTGGGCAGATCAGTATACTCAATAGTGCGAGTATGCAGGGTTATCGGACCACCACCTTTATCACCATCTGTACCTACAATCACTGCGCCATTACTATCATCAACAGTTACTTCAATGAAGATAATAGGGTCTTCTTCACTAAGCAGTGGCAGGAACTCAGTAGCTATAATATCCATAAGCCAGTAAGCACCCATCTGTTCAGCAAAGGATTTAGTACCATCCGTGAGCCGTAGTTCAGGCGTCATAGGTAATTGGTGGGAATAATGATTTAGGCTACCAGTGAAGGCAGTAAAATCAAAGATCGAGTCTTTTGCGTTATTCATTCTATGCTCCTTTCTATAAGCATTTATACCATACTTTAACTATATGGCCTGAGGTATTGAAAACAACTAATAAATACTCAAAGTAATCGTTTAGGTGTTCCATGGATTTGCAGCCAATGATTTAAGGTAACATCTGCTTTTGCTCACCACATCCTGCATAAATCATACAATGAGGGACAGGAATGTTTAGAGATCCATGGCCTTGTATTCCGCAATGCTAGACTCCTCTAAAACATCGCTAGGACGTCGTCAAACCTAATACACGTCGCCCAGAAAGGTGTGTCGTTACCCCCTCTATCTCGGAACAGGATTATTATCATCCTGCCCATATAAGTATTGTAGACTCCAAAATTCCGATGCTTCCTCATCACCGTGTATTATACGCAACTCTTGCCTATCAATAATCCAAACTTCATTATCGGGGCGAAAGCATATCCTAGCATGTAGGTTATCACTTATATCAAAAGCACTACACTCAGCAGTAGTCGGGCTTGCCCAGTCAAACGAAACAATTAGTTCCAGAAGCTCTGGATCCTTTTCCAAATCCTTTTTATCCATCGGTCCCTCCTTGGTGTTGCAGATAGAATGTGTAACCCAATCAATGAGTTACCCCCAATCTTTACGGTCTTCTTCATCTCGGTACGCATTATGGTACTCCTCAATCTGAGCCTCAGTCATTTGTGGTGGTATAACCCGCTCACCAACATATGTCCCCTCAGGGTAGTAATGAGGTTTATATGGCCGACCGTAGTAGCGATCAGCACTACCACGGTCAGCTGGTGAACCATGCCTATGACACCTCACGCTCAAGCTCCCTATCCATACGAGCTTGGGCAATACGCTCAGCACATAACATAGCTTCTTTATGCACTTGAGGATACCGTGCTTCAACATAACCTTGGTAAGCGAGTAACTCACCGTACAGATTAGCTAGATCACCGATCTGTCTTGCAGAATCAGAAACTTCATGGTGAACACGAGTAAACTGCTCAAGGTTTTCAATAAAGTCTTTATTGCTTGTCATGGCTTGCTCCTTTCTCTAACAATATGCCATAATTAACTTTATGTATTTACAGCCTCATGTGCAAGCCGTAATTTATCACGCCGATAAATATTGTATATCATCTGTCGGCTTACACCATAATCATCTGCAATGCTTTGGAAGGTCTCACCAGCCTCCCGTCTATTGCGAATATCAATGCGACGAGCAGTAATCCAATCAGCATCTTGGCGTGTATGTCTACCATCGGGTAGATCTAGGTTATACTGCATCTTCCATCGGAGAACGGTTGGTGGTGCAATATCAAAATGATCGCGGAACTCTTTATGGCTACCGACAGTAGCTGCAACTTCACGCAATGTTTCTACATCAATCGGAGTTCTAGCCATTTTGCCCCTCCCAAAACTCATCCGGCCTATCGTACGGATGTTTAGGTGTACTAGAATCACCTGAGCGCAACTTATAATGACGAGTGGTATTCTCTTTAGGTGTTGCGTGGAATGATTTCATATACCGATGTAACTCATCTAGTGATGGAAACATAAGTGGGTCTTTAACCATAGGTCCATCCAGTAACCAGATTTTACAGCCTGTATCACTAATATCATTAGCTTGGTAGACTTCCCATATAGGTTTCATGCTGCCCTCCTTGCTACAAGTGCATTATAAGAACGGATGCCTTGTTGTGTTATATGGTAATAGTAAGGGCGACCAGAAGAACCAATACGTTGTAAATCACCACGAGTACAAAGTGTTGACAGTATTTTAGATGGGTCACACTCATTAGCTAGATGGTCAAAATCATCTTTACACATTGTTGCTCTTGTCTGTGCAAACTGCTCAAGTATCTTAGAAGTGTAACTGTCTTTTGTACGCATTGAGCTTTGTGCAGCAGTAGCTTTTTTCTTACGACGTATAGGCACGGCTGGCGACATTGGTTTAAGGTCAGCGAGCATTGGCATTTGTTTAATAAGCCAACGGATTTGACCACCAATAGTACGGCACTCATGGTCAGCTACTCGTTTGAGTATTTCATAGGTCTCAATATCAAGAGCTACGGATTTATGGTTATTGGTGTCCATTTCTTTCTCCTATGCACACAGGTCTAACATAAAGTCGGGGATAGGTCTATTAGTCCACTTACAAAATTCTGACTTTTCCCCACGGTAGTAATCACGGTACGCAACCATAACATCATGGTGTTTATACTCATCCGGCATAGCTTGTGGGAATTTGGTAAACCCACGAGCAGTAAGAGCAGGAGGCGCACATCGCACCGCATACAATACTGATTCGGACTTATGCACTTTGCCGTATCGGTAAGTGTATTCTTTGAATAAGTGATAACCTACACTCCAAGCTAAACGGTAATTATCTACAGTCTGGCCTACCCATAGAGTGCAGGGGTGTTTTTCATGTACAGATAGATAAGGTGCTTCATTGCCATGCTGCCAATGAGTAGTGCAAAGCATCTGCACCATCTCAAGTGGCATTTTAACAACATGCTTATCACAGTGCATTTGAGCGCACTGCTGAGGATCCATAGATAACCAGAATATATTCATGGTAATCTGTGCTCCGGAATAGGTAAGCTGACTGTGAGTAAGCGGTTGGGCGGCTGACATATAGCGTACATGAGTACCCTACGCTGTGGCTCCTCAGCTTTTAGTTTGCGTATTGCCATAGTGCAATCCTGTAAATCATCATAACGCCATGTGCTGTATTTGGCACAGCCATGGAACTCTGTAATTGTGTAATAAACTACATGGTCAAACATATAGTCTTCATATTGTTGCCAATCCATAAGCAAACCTTTCTGCGTTTACTTAATTATAGTAGCATACCTATTTACGGATTTGTACTTCAGGGTAATAAAAAAGTTATCTTTTTTATCAAACGCTTAAATTATAATGGATTAACACTTTGTTCACTGGTTCAAAATCAGCCAGATCAGAAAACTTTTTATAAAGATAATTGATGCCTGTGTGCATTATCACTTTCATCTGGTCACTTTGATTTGAATGGCGATGGGAATAGAGTACGAGTTCAAGCATATCTGCCATTTTCAATCTGTTCTTTTCTTCTGGGGTAAGAACAAATATCAATCCAAGGTCATCCATCACTTTCTTTTCAGCATCCTCAAATGCTTTATGTACTTCAGGAAAAGACCATTTAGCTGTAGCTGGTATATCACCAAGGATAAGTTCAGGTACATCATGGTACAATGAGGCCATAATCAATTGTTTTGTACTATCAGGCCAAAGCTGGTCAATCAATATACTTACTGCGTATGAATGTGCTCCCACTGTCTGTCTCTCTGCTTGCATGGCAACTGTGTGGAAGCGCAATAAAAACTGAGCATCCCACGCTGTTGTCAAAGTTTTAATGTTCGGTATTGTCTTGCATTGGCGTTGCGCCATCGCTTACCCCTCTTAACCACGGCTTATCACTAAATGTCTTTTTTGCCTCGCCCCAACTCGGACCAAACTCAGCATCTACCACACTCGGTATTTGCATATCAACACATGTCTGCATTATTTCTTTTATTTTCAATCCATTATCCGGATCACCAACTGATATATCTAATTCATCATGCACTTGTATGAGGGGTACTATCCCTTCTTTATGCAAAGCTACCATCGCAGCTTTTGTTTGGTCGGCAGCACTACCCTGTATCAATCGGTTGAGTGCTTTATAAGTAAAGGCACGTTTGATAGCTGGACCGTGCTCTGCATACGCATCTTCATATGTCTGTGGTTTATACAATCCGTACGCATTTGGTTCCCATTTATCAAACCTACATTTGCGACCAAGCAGGGTACGGATAACACCTTTATTAGAAGCACGGTTGACTACATAATCAGCAAGCTGTTGAACAAAAGGGACTTTACCGTGGTACTCAGCAAATAAATCTTTAGCATCTTCAAACTCTAAACCGAGCTGCTCTGCCAGTTTATTCTTACCCATCCCGTAAAATAGACCAAGGTTTATATCTTTAGCTTGTTTGCGTGGTACTCCTACAATATCAGCAGCCATTTGGTGAAAATCTGTATTAGCATCTACATTGTATTGGTCGGCAAACTCTTGTGCGCCTGTCAATTTAAGTAGACTGGCATAATGAACAACGAGCCGTGGTTCTTGGCTACTGTAATCAAAAGCCCCCCACAGTTCACCTTCTTCTGGTAAAAACAATCCGCGTATCATCGGACCAATCTCAGCATTCCTTGCTGGCACTTGTTGTAGATTAGGATTGCTATAACTAAACCGACCTGTAACCGTCCCACCATCATCACTGCGAAGGCTGTGTGCTTCCGCATGAATGCGACCATTGTGTTGGTGCTTTATAATAGTGTCGATAAAGGTAGTTCTAGCCTTATTCAGCTCACGAGCTCGAACCACAGCCTGAGGTAATGCGTGGGCATGGTTAGCTAGAAAATTTTTAGTGAAGCTAGGCTGTCCTGATTTGGGCGTTTTAGGGTAAGTCAATCCATTTGCATCAAATGCTTTAGCGATACTAGCTGCTGCCCATATATCAATATCACTGCCACCAGCTTCTTGTAATGCTTTTTCTTCCTCAGCTTGCAGATACTGTTTTAACTCTTCAGCTTTACCAAGGTCTACACGCACACCCTTCTTACGCATATCAAATACAACTTTAAGAACATTTAACTCAAGGTCAAATATATCTCCCACATCTTCTTTTTGTATGAGACCCTTGAAGAACTGCCATAGTTTCAAGGTAAGTGTTGCATCCTGTTCTGCATATGCTCCAACAAAATGAGCTGGCAGTTTATACATCTCACTCTTAGCATTTACACCAAAAGAGTTAGCTGCTTCATATAAATCCCTTTCACTCTTACGTTCATTAAGGTAATCGCGACCAAGAGCATTTAGGGCATAACTAAATCTATTTTCATCAAGTAATGCGGCAACAACCATTGTATCAACAATACGACCTTTTACTTCTATACCTTCTGCCCATAGCCATCCAAGATCATACATAGCATTGTGCATAATATAATCGCGTTCAATAGAGCATACATCAGCCAGCCAGCGGAGGGTTTGCTTTGCATCTAAGTTACTGCCGTTTTCATGCCTGATTGGGAAATACCAAGAAGCACCATCTACAGCTACAGCGACGCCAATTACATAACCATCATTGCGAGGCCAGCCACTACCCCGAGAAGTAAGGTTAGGGTCACAAGTTTCTAAATCAATAGATACTTCCCTAGCCTCTGCTAGGTTAGGATAGCCATCAGGCATAACCCACTCAGTCGGAGGTGTGAATAGAGGAAACTGCATCGTTTACTTTTACTTTCATAGGTTGGTTGCATTTAGAGCAGTGAGGCCATTTGTTTTTGAGTTTACGAAAAGTCATTACTTTCTTTTCCCTACCACACTCACACTCGGCTAATACTTCTCTATCCAGCTTTTCGTTTACCATTACCTCGCATTCGCACTTCTGCTTCTACAAGAAATAAATACCGACGTAAGTCACGGATATCATCAAGGATACCTTCCTCACGCATATCATCAAAGGCAGCTTCAAATACATCATAATTATATTCTGTAACTTGTTTTTCAAGCCTATCCCATTTACGAGCCAGCATCATAAAAGCACCTACACCGCCACGCTGCTTCCAGCTATCACCGTAAGACTGCTCTGAATCATGTAACCCTTCTACATCTTGATTAGCTAACCCAACGATATTATTAACAATAGGGCTATAATCATCAGGGGTAATATCACCGTTTTTTGCCATATTTGTATACTCCTCCCAATCTAATTCCTGCATACACCTTTTCATGTATTGTTCGTGGCTTTCTCTTGCCATTTATCTCTCCTACGTTCTAACCATTCCCAAGTAGCTAAATGCCAATCATCGGGTTTTATATTTGCACAATGGTCAAAAGCTAAAGCTAATTCTTTAGCTTTCCATGCTTGCCATACTCGGTGCATAGGTTGTGCCAAATCAGAGAAACAGGAGTTTTTATATGGTCTTGGCCTTTCAGCATCTTCTATAAACCAACCAAGCTCTTCATCAAATGATTCTATATTATTTACAAGAGCATCTGGCCTAATCATACGCACATTGTATGATTCATAATCAGGGTTCATACCTTCTAGCTTTTTTAATACTTCAGTATAAGCATGAAGGTTATTACTAAACTGTGTATAGATACCAACACTCGCGCCAATGCGTGAGGCTATGTACTCTTGAAGAATGGACATGTGGACAGCATTAGCTCCCAATGCACCCCAGATCATATCATTACTACGGTTGCATACAGTCATATCCAATACATTGTCACGCACACTAAAATAGATATGAGTATTACAGGGGTGGTCTTTACAGCTATTAGCCATCCGTAAATCACCTTCAGCATCCCACATTGCTAGAACTGCTCGTCTATCATTTGTATGTGTCATCAATCGGTGAGTAATCACATCAAGCTGATCACGATGAAAATAATTGCGCCAACGGTATCCGTATGCTCCCTGCAATATTTTACCATCATCACTATACTCACCCATCCGTGCATTATAGCGTTGTATCCATTGCAGATCATTACGCCCTGCCAACATCCACAGGCTTTCCATAAAGTGAAATATCGGGTTTGCATCACGCTCGGGGTAAAACAGTACACGCTCGCGTGGGTTATTGTAGACAATAGCGCATGGTTCACGGAACTCAATTGCTTTACCATTACGAGTTTCTACTTCCACACCATCAGCTTCTAATGCTTGCTTTACAACAAACAATGCTTCACTAACATTTCCTACGGTGAAAGTATGCACCCCTCGCATGGGTGCTTTGCCATATAATGCCATATTTAACCGCCTTTCTATGGGGTTTTAAAGCCGCTACAGCGGCCTGATTTAATTTGCCCTACCCTACTACTAAAAGCAACCCTCTAGCTGTCTGAGTAGCCTGTAATAAAGTCAAAATGTTTCTTAACTCTTTTAGTATAAGTGCCTCCTTTTAACGCCTCCTTGATTGCAAGCGTTGTTTCCTCAGTAGGCTCGGGTAATGCCTTGCGTCCCATGCGGTCAGGTAACAATCCATTACGCAGAGTGGTATTGTCACAACCGTTACAAGGACCGAAATCACGTTGCCCATGATACAATTTTGTTCTCGCTGCATGAAATGCTTCCCCCTGCCATATTTCTTCCATTGGTGTATCAACTACATTGCCACACTTATACCATCCAACCCAATCATTACAGCAAACAGCGACATTACCATCCCAGCGTATAGACATCTCACGGAAAGGTTTTGCACAGCGTTTACCATCTTGTTCATGGTTTAAATGGAAAGCGTTACCAGCGTGGTTACTGACTTGGGCATGGGTTCCGCTTGTAGCGAGCGTAAGATCCATTCCAACAACGATAATATGTTCTGTAACTTTTCGTCGTTGGTGAGGGTTTGCGTTACGTTCTGCAGGGTATTCGTATACAGGGTATGGACCATTATATCTCTCCTTTATCTTATCCACTATTTTGATACGATCATAATTATCAAGAAACAAAACATTAAGCCCTGCTTCCATCAGCTGGTTGACACTTTTTTGAGTGTCGCGTAAAAGACCACCGCCATTGCTTGTCATCATAAGAGAAGTTTTTGGCAACTCCTGACGGAACAGTCTAATCATATCTATAAAGAAAGGGTGCATAGTCGGCTCACCGTGCATGGCAAACTCTAGCCGTGGGTTCCATCCTGCTTCTTTTATACGGTCACAAATGGATCTAGCTCTTTCTATTGTTAAATATCTGTAGGGAGCAGAGGCTTTACCGTGTATGTTTTGTGGACCATCTGCTTCATTTTCACGTATGGACTGTATGCCGCAAAAAGAGCAAGCAAGGTTACACCCCTCTGTTAATTCTATCTGAATAGAGTTGGGTGGGTCTTGGTGATAGTTAGATTGCACCGCCATCTTTAGCTGCCTTTCTCCATTGAACACGAACATCCCAACGTGTTTTCATACCTTCCCATCCTGTTTTAGTTTCTTTCTGCACTGCTTTTACATACAGTGGAAACTCTTCAGCTAATGCCCTACTTGCTTTTTCTTGTAACTCTGCATTGCGGTATGAACTACAACCACCAGCCGCACCAGAAGCACCACGTTGATCCCATGTCCAATCTACAATCACAGCATTACGATGCCCTAGCTGAAACAGTTTAAGAGTAACGTAATAATCTTCCATTAAGTCCATAGTATCATAGCGTATGCCTAACCCATGAATAATTTCAGGACGTATAGCATGAACAGCATTTTGTCGCATACCGTACTTGACTGTATCGGGAAAGTGCTTATCATTCATTTGCCGTGGGCTGAGACCAACATGGGTATGGTTCATTAACAACCACTCCATACGCTCCCACAATTCGTGCATTTCTTCTTGGGTTGTTTTTCTTAAGTTGGGAGCCATCCCATGTATACGGCGACCAAATATAAGATCGTCATCCAAAACAATAATTTTATCATGCCCTGCCTCCAAAGCGTGTTCTAATATGAACTGCCTAACATTATTGATTCCTGTTATCTCGCCACGATTTATACAATCACGACCTTGTTTAATGTGCCAGTTTACCTCCTCCTGTGGGCATACTAGAGCAGCATACTCTCTGGCTTCCGGACCAATACTATCCCAAGTAATTTGGTTATTCATCCTGCCCCTAGTTGGAATATATATTGGTATCATATCTCATCCTCATCGAATCTTATTTGGCCTTCCAATACTGCGGCCTCTAACTCTTCATCGGTTAAATGTTCTAACTCAAACATCGTTGGTTTTTTCCTTGGTTTTAATTTTCTTTTCTTTGGTTTCACCAACTTCAGTTGAGGCGGCTCTTTCAGCTTTTGCGGCTGCAATACTTCCAATGTCCGATAGCTGTACTTGCATTTCTGACAGATCCTCTTCCTCCGTATCGTGCTTTCGTAGGATCGACTGTCTACGACGGAAGATCTGCCATTGCATTTTGGACACAACATATTTACGCCACCTCCCCATTGACAGCCTCCAGCATTGAACCTTGTAATCCATTATACTTACTGCGAGGAGTGCCTTGACCAAGACGTACACGCTCATACTTATCCCACTCGCAAAGGCTGTGTTCAATACAACGCATATCCACAGCCAGAGTCGGGATGTGATCGCCAAGATAACGGTGCGAATCTTCGAGTAAATCGTGCATCTCCCTATTGCTTTGATAAGCACCTAACGCTTTTGTAAGAGGTCTATCATGGATTCTATTGAGGCCTCGTTTTGCTCCTGGACCTGCGTTTGCCCAACTAAAACGGTCTTTTGCCTTGTCCAATACAGGTGTGTAGTTGAGGTCGGTAACCACCTCGTATGACATAAAACCTCCTCCTCCCCACCCTTTATACTTAGCCATCGCTTCATGTACCGCTTGGAGCGACTGCGTTTCGGCGGCAATCTGCGCCAACGCTTCTTTGTTCTCCCATATTGGCGAAAGGAAATGGTCAACTACTACCTCTGATTTTGGTGCTTTGAGTCCTTGGTTAGTGATTATATAAGCACCCGTAAAAGTCCGTAAACCCTGATCAAGCCGAGCCTTTATCAAGTCCTTAGTAAAAGTAGGGTTAAAATCGTGCGACCAACCATGTGCATCAGCAAACTCGCTAGTACCGACCATACGAAACATACAGCAATTAAATATTATTTCGCCATGTGGACGGTTACTATTTGGTTTAGTAAAATTCTGTCGCATCCATACAGTGACCCTATCATTCTCACGGAAAGGATTAGTAAACTTATAATCGCGTAATATAGGGTCATCAGTCCAAGGGGCTGGTTGCCCCTTGGCTCGTTTTTGGTAAATAGCGTGACGCTCGTTTATCCAGTAGCAGAACCTTTCTATGTTCTCCATAATTATTCTCCTAGCTTAATAGCACCTTTTTCAATAGCAAGGCGAATATCAACACTATTGCCTCCTGGACTTAATGCTTTCATAGCGGCAAGGGCTTCACCCACTGTATCTGATTTTACAAGGGCTTCAAAATTGTGCCACCGATTGCTACCTTCACGATAAGGATTTTGGTACACACCTGAAGCACCAGCGATCACAAGTATCTTTGCATTTGTATTATACTTGGATTTAGCTACACGCTTTGGTTTATCCTTGGGTAGGGCATCTATAGCTTGCTCAGCAAGAGGAGGAGTGCCATCGGCTTCGAGGTTTACTACTTCAGCAGTCATTTGTTTCTCCTTTGAAACAGGTTTATATTTCTTAGCTCGCTCATGTACAAACTCAGCAAAGTTTTTATGAAAGCTAGGATAGTTAGGCAGGGAACATTCACCCTGAGTGGCAGCAACCACACTCCGTAACTCTTCTTCACTGTACGTATCCTGTAATTGTTGTACTTCTGAGAATACAATACTGTGTTCATTCAGCTCTTTACATCCTTTTAGTTCGCGTAAAGATTTGAAAACAAAGTAAGAATACGCATCGTTACGGTTACTGGTAATGTCATTTTCTAACACCGCATATGTTTTGATAGCTGCCATAACTGCCTCCTTTCTATGGGGCTAATATATAAACTCTAACTACATATAGGGAATCAAGCAAGCCCTAATTACTCCAATGCCCCACTAAAAGTTATCTTCTAGCAGGGCATCGGGCGAGCGGTGAGCTTCTGCTCACCACCACATTTTAAGCAGCATACTCAAGTGCTTTGGTCATAGCCTTACGCTTAGTGCTCGCAGCTGAACCAAACCATGCAGAGTTAAGTGCATGGTCACGAGTCTTAGCTCGCTTTTGGTGATCCATAACATAAGTAACACCATTCAGTGCTCCCCACCAAGTACCCTTGGCAGACTTTAGGTCATGTCCTGGAGATGTTTCAATAGCCTCCAGTATAGACTGGGAGGTTTTAGTAAACTCCTCATGCAGAGGTGGTAAGTCAGCTTCCTTAGACTTAGCACGTTCAATAAGTAGTTTAGGTTGAAACAACTCGGCAATGTAGTTATCGATCTGCTCTTTGGTAGCTCGCTTACTAGCAAGGAACTCTGACTGTTCTTGGAACTTAGTCATTTGCTCACCACTAATACCGAGGGCAGTTTCAGCAGCTTGCATAATTTCCTCGTCAAACATTTGTAAATGCAATACACGAAACTTACCAGTCATACCCTCTTGGTTAAGAGCTAGGGTAATCGTATTATTACATACAACACGGATAGGTGTGAACATTACAGTCATAGCTGTGCCGACCTTATGGCTATTTGCCATAAGTAAGTAACCTTCAATATCATCACCGCCAGCCAGCTTGAAGCCTTTCTTGATTTTAGCCAAGCCCCAAACACGCTCACCATCACTTAGGCTACCAGCCGTATCCATCTCCATATGCCCTGCTTCAGTAAACTTTTTAAAAAAGGACATTGTTTCGTGGTTTTGGAAAGGTACAAACCCTTCACCACAGTGGGATAGTACACGGTTATCTGTATCACGAACAACTACATAATGTTCGTTAGCGCGAAGCATAGCTGCTTCACCGCGTGGGTCATTAAGATCCCATGTATTTGGTTTATCCGCATAATAGATAGGACGTTTACTTACTGTCCAGTCAAGCCCTGCGGCTTTGAGCATCTCTTCAGGTGTAAGGTTATGCTCAACTTTTTCACCAAGCCCATGCCAAGGAACCTGTCCTGCATAAGCCATTGTTTCTACCATATGTGCCATAATGTATCTCCTTTCTATAAGATGTTAAGCACTGGTGTCAATCGTAGGCAACACATCAAAATCGGACAAAGCAATGTCCAACCAACAAGTATTACCCTCGGAACTGGTTGCGATGTGGCAACGCATCTCCACATCATTGTGTAGCAGTGTTTCAATAATCGGAAACTTTAGGCCATCTGACAAACGCTTTACAAACTTAGGCTCAACTGTACGGTTAGCCTTACGTTGAATAGCACGGTCATTTAGCCGTGTGAACTGCTCTTTGGTTAAGTATTTTACTTCTGACATGTAATAAGCCCCTTCTATGGCTGTTTAAGTTATGCCCCTATTAAATAAGTGTACGCTTTGGAGCGCAACCACAAACCACTCCACATGACAATTATGCTGGGATTTGATAGCCACGGCTGTACATTGGATGTACCAGATGTAGATGTTGTAAAGCGCGAGTAAGCCCCACATAAAAAACGCGAGCCTCATCCAAATGTTCGTTCTCAAACTTTCGCCACATAGAATAGGAACGACGCATAGTATCAGTGAGAAGCATAACGTGATCAGCTTGCGCTCCTTTTGCAGAATGAATCGTAGAGATTCGGATACGAGGCTCCTCCGTTAATGACTCACCTTTACGGAGGCAAGCCATAATATACCTTTTATCATTTTCTGATATTTTACCCAATCCCTCATCCCAAGGTAAGGTATGCAATAAACCATGGAAATCTAACAGGTCTTGCATAGTATAACGCTGGTCAGATTGTCCTTTACTAAAAGTCTTATGCCCATACTCAACTTGGCTACCTAATAACATCTGGCTGTATATTATACGCACCTGTTCAGCATTGAGCGAAGAACCATTCCTCATGTTTTCCCATAGACGCACAGCCTCTAAAACTTTACCATCAATAGATTTACTGCCATTATAGACATATAGGTGACCTCTACGACGCACTTCCTCTTCTATTTGTTTTGCGCCTCTGGTTGTACGGCTTAGTAAAAGCCACTCACCACTGCTCATATCTACTTCTTCGGAGTGCCTATGCCAGTTAATACAACCATCCTCATCCCGTGGGTTGAACTCTTTGGGTCTACGATCAACTACTCGTTGAATAACTTTTTGACTAAGTGTATGGTGGCTGGCGGGAATCCTGTAACTTTGATCCAGCACAGTGACAGAACCTTGCAGCCCTATGAAATAGTCTACATCTGCACCCGCATAACGGAATATGGCTTGGTCATCATCGCCAGCTACAAACATCTCTTTGGAGTTAGCCTGTAATAAATGAACCATACTCCACTGTAATGGTGATAGATCTTGTGCTTCATCGATAAATACAACCTCTAGTTTTGGTGCTAACTCTCTATAACAAAATTGTTCAAGCATATCAGTATAATCAAAAAGCTGGTATCTATCTTTCCACGCTCGTAACCCTCTATCTACATAATCCACCCTTGCCCAATCTGTTTTAAGTGGCACAGTAGATTCATTGTAGGCTTTGCGTAAAGGCTGTTGCAAAATCCTAGATATATTAATAATCTCTAAAAACTTATCACCATAACCAAAATCTTTGTACGGACCTTGGTCAGTAAGCCCTGAGTTAAAAAACCCACCTATCTTTAACCACTCACCAATCTCAGGAAACTTATCAGCAGTCATAATCTGGTTATGGTTGATACCCATCTGCATAAATGCCAAGCTATGAAGAGTACGGAAAAAGGGTAAATCGCGCCTATGCAATTTAAACTTTTCACAAGCACGATCAATAGCCTCACTTGCTGCACGACGAGTAAAACCAAAGTAACCTATGCGATCTGGTGGAACACCTTTTTGTAAATACTCTTCGACCTTATTCAGTAAGTAGGTTGTTTTCCCTGTTCCTGGAGGTCCGAGTATTATATTCATCAGAGTATTTCTTCTTGCTCTGGTAAATCAGGTAATGCTAATGGCTCTTGGCTATCTGCAAAGTAATCCTGTGGTAATGACCACACATGGACACCTTTGTTTTTCACACGCCAAAACATTTTTTCTGCTTCCAACCCTTGCAATCTTAGAGTTATTTTATTTGAAGAGTAATGGTTAAAGTCGTTTACTGTTAAATGCTTTTTAATATCTTTAACTTGGAAAAATACTTTCCCATCAAGCCAAACAGCAACACCTTGTAACACATCTTCACGCTCTGTACCTTTAGCTCTATCAGTGCAGAACTGTGAAAGTAAATCTTCAAACTCCCCTTTTATTGTAGCGTCAGGTGGTACTTCCACAATAGTTAAGTTATCTAATAATAACTGTATTCGTGTCTGCCACGCTCTTTGGCTAACAGCAATCGGCAATTTATTTATTTGTGATACACAATCTTTTTGGAATCTTGTCTGGCTAATCAAACCATCAGTACTAAGTTCAACACGCTGACCATCAACGTCTAATATCCATATAGGTGGATCACCATCAATCTTTGTTAGGCTTGACATCTGGTTTTGTACACCAGCCGGACCAACACCAAATTTACGAGTAACGCATATATCCTTATTACAAAAGGGTTTGATAGGTTGGTCATCGCATTTGTAATAGTAATCTTTACGTTGTAACTGTTTGATTACTGCACCTACCTCAGTATGACTGAGTGGTGGCTGTAAGTAATCCACATTGTATCTTTGCACTAATGCTTCCCAATTATCAGAGTCAAACATCCTTGCATACACACCAAGGTTAAAGAGAGCATTGTTGCGTGAGCCTTCGCCAAACCCCTGTTGGCAAAGTTCATTCAGGCAAGGTGGACCATCCTTTAACTTAGGTTCTGGTTCTGATATACGATACTTTTCAAAGTCCTCGGGTGTGATTAAATACTTAGAGGCTTTAGCTACAAAATCTTTGGGCGACATAAGTTCACCCTTAAAATCATAAACAGAGCGTGTGCTTAAATCACCTTTGAAATATGGCATATTCAAACCATTACCAGTATCCCCACGGTCTACTAGAATGGTTGTTTGTTTAGGGAATATTTCACCCTCAGCGTGTCCTAATGATGCAGCTAACTCGGTAAGTTTAGATTGCACAAACTCAGCTTGCAGCGCATCTTTAAAGAAAAAATAAATATGAGCACCACCGCTTTTACTGCGACCTACCCACCCTATGATTTTGGCTTCTTTTAATTTATTTACTAATGATTTATGGTCAACACTGTAATTATCAATATCAATAGCACCCCATTTACACAGACTGTCATCCCGTATGGGTATGATGCCAAGACCTTGTTTACCATCAAGATGCTGTTGCCAGAGTTCTTCTGTGGGTGGTTCTTTTATGATTTTGTATACGCCTAGACGTTTACCATCACCGCGCTGTTCATCAGGGTTAAACACCCCATGAGCGCGTTTATTACCATCAAAAAGTTTTAAAAACTGTTCAGCTAATGTCATTGCTTTCTCCAATGAAAGGGTGGGAGAGTAGTGTTAGTTGATACCTAGACACTACCCTCCCGAGCAACCTAGAGGCGATCAACCCCCTTGGTTGTACTTAAAAAGGCACATCATCATCGGGTGCTGTACCTTTATCCTCAGGTGCAGGAGGGGCTGTTTCTTTAACCTCTACTTCACCAGCTTTTACTGATTTAGCAAAAGCTACAGCCATCTCAAACACATTAGCTTCTTCTGCATTACCAAGGCTTATCGGACCGATCTTACTAATTTCCCAACCGAACCAATTACCTTTATCATTGCTTTCAGCAACAGTAGATAGCTGGTATTTATGGGACATCATAGGCAAAGTATACGGACCGTTTTTACCCTGTGCCGTAAGAGCTTGCATTTGTGTAACCCATTTACGAGCCTTCTTAAGCTGTGTGCTAGACATAGTAATCAGGCAACGCTGTGGACCATCATCGTCAAGCAGGATTACAAAGAACTGTGCGGTATTAGTGAGTATATTACCATTTGGCAGAATATCTTCACCACGCTCATTCTTTGTTGTTGTATTCGTAATAGGGTCATCTGGATGGTATGAACCAAAATAACCACCACCTTTTTCCCTTGGAGCCCACTCTACAAACCTACGATTGTAATAGCATGGGACTACCGTCACACCCTTCTCACCATCGTATACTTTATTAGCTACCGTATTGAACATCATACCAGCTTCAGCACCCTCAACATAAGCACCATCACGCTTATTCACTTGTGGACTAAGTTGTGCTAATATCCGTAAAAACGGTACAGCCATATCTTGGGAAGTGGTTTCTTCAAAACCCAACCCACCTAGATCTTCAAACTGTGCTACTGCTACAGCAGAAGACTCTTTCTTTGCTACTTCTGTTGCCATATCTACCTCCGTATTTTGGCTCGCTGCCCCACAAATATTCCTAACAGGTCATACGGCAAATTCTCACCTTTTTCTACCTGTTCCTTCACAAACGACTTGAGAGTCATGGGTTCAACCCAAGTCTTAGTTTGTGTTTGCAAACCGCGCTGTTCAAGCTCGGCAAGCAAATCTTTAGCAGAGTTATCCTCACCACGACCAAAAGCCGCTGTAACGTGGTTCTTAATTAGCGAACCATGCCCTGCTTCGGTAAGCCATCGAAAAGCTTCATCCTGACGGTCTTTAGCAATGCTTGCACTATAATAAGGTGCAACAGTAATCTCACTGCCATCCTCCATCTTGAGTTCAGTAACACCATACTCTTGCAAAGCTGCTGGCAATAAATCTTCTGCCACTTTACGATGCTCACGTTTAGCGTCCTTTAACTCTAACTCTAGATCAGCAATGCGTTTTTCCAACGCAATTTGTTGTTTGCATAGGTTACTCACAGTGCTGATACCTGATTGATTTATGCTGGTTAGGTCTCCAGCTACACTTTCAAAGTCCATTATACAGACTCCTTCCTATGATACAGATCCACTTCCAAAGGGTAGTAGCGTTCCTCTAGCCTGTCCCACTTTAATGCTTTGAACCTACCGTTATTCAAACGAGCTGCTTCTGCACAGGCAATGCCTATACATAAAGGGTCACCTGACATTAATAGGTAATCATTATCATTAAAGTTACGAAGACCACGAGCAATCCTACGCACCGTTGGCTGAGTGCTGAATGAAACCTGTTCCTTGGCCGGAACAAGTATCTGCAAGTCACCAAAGGCAACTGCATCTGTGATATCTCTACCACGCACTTCTTGTGTAATGTAGACTGTCACGGCTTTCTACTCCGCTGCTTTCTATGCTTGGCATTATTACCAAACACCTACACCCTACACTTTTATATATAGGGGTAAAACAAAAAAGTTATCTTACTGATCAATCCGATATTTTAATATCTGATATCTGATATCTGGGTTTTGTTCGTTTACAAATACTTACTTTGAGCCCCTACGCGAGATATACTAAGAACATAAAAAGCTATGCAAGATTTTGTTTCCTGTGCTATTATAAAAAGTACCCAATAGAAAGCGGTGTCATGCGTTACAAATTTAAGCACCAGCCATATGAGCATCAGCTCGAGGCTTTGAAAAAATCTTGGAATAAGAAAGAATTTGCTTACTTCATGGATATGGGGACAGGCAAATCAAAAGTTCTTATTGATAATATGTGTGTACTCTACGACCGTGGAGAGATTACTGGTGCATTGATAGTAGCCCCTAAAGGTGTATACCGAAACTGGGAGCAAGGTGAACTGCCCACGCATATTCCAGAACATGTCATGTATGATACTGTACTGTGGAACCCTAATCAAACTAAAACACAAATAGAAAAACAAAAGAGGTTATACCAAGTAGATGATAACCTTAAGATATTTGTTATGAATGTAGAAGCCTTCAGCACTAAAAAAGGGTGTACTGAAGCAGAGCGTTTTTTAAATTCACATCAGTCACTTATGGCTATAGATGAAAGTACCACTATAAAAAACAAAGATGCCAAACGCACAAAGAGTATAGTGAAAATAGGTAAATCAGCGCACTACAAACGCATACTGACAGGGTCTCCAGTAACTAAAAGCCCCATGGATTTGTACACACAAGCTGAGTTCCTTGATGAATGGTTATTGGGTCATAGTAGTTTTTTCAGTTTCCAATATGAGTATGCCATCGTACAAAGGCGTAGTATGGGAGCGCACAGTTTTAATCAGGTAGTTGGCTATCGTAATTTAGATAAGCTGAATGGTATACTTGAGAATTTTAGTTACAGAGTAAAAAAGGAGGACTGTTTGGATTTACCAGATAAAGTGTACATCAAACGCAGTGTTGAACTGACTGATGAACAAAAATCAGTATACAATAGTTTGAAAACTTTTGCTCTTGCCCTGTTAGAGGAAGGCTCAGTAACCACTGATACAATACTCACACAATTACTTAGGTTACAACAAGTATGCTCAGGCCATGTAAAAATGGATGATGGTGTTATGAAAACTTTTAACTCTGCGAAACTACCAGAGCTTATGTCTGTATTAGAAGAAGTAGATGGTAAAGTTATTATATGGGCGAACTTTACGCATGATATAAAAACAATAGAACAAGAAATATCTAAAGTATATGGTGCTGAAACAGTTGCTACATACTACGGTGAAACAGAGAGTGATGATCGGCAATCTATTGTAAATCGCTTTCAGGATCCTGATAACCCTCTCAAATATTTTATTGGGCAACCACGGACAGGTGGTTATGGATTAACGCTTACAGAAGCTAAAACAGTAGTGTACTACAGTAATAATTTTGACCTTGAGATAAGGTTACAAAGTGAGGATAGAGCTCACCGTATCGGTCAAACAAGTAAAGTTACTTATATAGATATTGTTGCTGATAAAACTGTAGATGAGCGTATACTTAAAGCCCTGCGTAACAAAATTAATATAGCCAGCCAAGTGCTTGCAGAAGATTTTAGGGAATGGATTGTTTAAGAAGATTTCATAATCATGTAAATCATTCCTATAAAAAAGAGGATAGCAACAAGTAGCGCACCACTAATTGTGAGAACTTGTTTCATATTTTCAGCACGTTCTCTTTCTTCTTGAATTCTTTTACGACGAGCTTCAGCCTCTGCCTCTTTAGCTTCGCGTATACGTTTAGCTCTTTCATCCACAATACTTCTCCATGTGCCGTGACCGAACCGCAAATCAACCATACTGGCTATTTCTTGCATTTGTTCTTTAGCTAATTTAGCATCAATGACTTCTTGAGCAACATGCTTAATGCCAAACTGTTCACCAACACCAACTCCAGACTGTTGGTTACGACGTTGTTGGACTTGTTTCTCTCCTTCAAAGAGCTTGTCTATAAAACCCGCAATCTCTCCAACATCATTAGCAGTGCCAATCGCGCCTTTGATGCCATCAACAGCACTTTTGAATAAGGCGATCCCTGCGAGAGCAGTGGATATAGGTTCCATGTCATACTTCTCTCATCCTTTGAACTAACCGTTCAGCGCGATTAGTTACTTGACGATACCATTTTGAGTCAACCATTTCATCAGCTGCTTGTTGCCAATCACGTGCGTCAACACCAGCCTTCATTCCTTTAAATTTACTCAAACGTGGATAGCCCATATTGAACATCATATTTGCTATTATTAATTGCACTTCTTCTGGTAAGGAATCAAAGTCGGGGTACAATCGTTCACAGTCTGAAATGACTGTTTCAACATCTTTATTAAAGCACTCTGCGACTCTATCTGCTGTGATAAATGTTCCGACTGGACGGTTATATTCTTCGTCAGATTCAGTGACCAAGTGACCAATCCCAAAAGTAGGCAGACCCAAATGATCCAAGTATATTTCATACTTACACCCCTCATCTGCTTCAATTTGTTTTCTAAGTATTTCTAGATCCATTAAACTATTCCCATAATACCTTGGTTACGACGATTTGCTATTGCACCACCTAACTCATCTTGTGGGAATAGACTAGAAAAATTTGTAATACCTGTGCCACGACCAGCCATTTTCATAGGTTTTGCGGGTGGTGGAGCACTCGCTATTGGTGGAGGTGGTGGAGCAGCTACCGTTGGTGCGCTCACTACTTGTGTAGGTGCAGCAGGAGTAGTAACAGCGGAAAACTGATCACCCATCTCAGGTGGTTGCCCTGTGCGCTCTACTTCCTCTTTTGGTGTTTCTACATCTTTACTAAAACTATCACCTAATTGACCAAGTATATTGGCAAATACATTACTTCTTCGTTTATTCCAAAATCTTCCTAATCCAGGTTTACCACCGTAGAGTTTTTTCAGTTGGGAAACAGAGGGAGGTGTAGCAAAAACACTTGCCATAATATTATTCTGCAAAATAGTTCTGAATGCTTCTATTTTAAGTTTAGCGGCTCCAGAAACAGCAGATGCAGCTTGTATTTGCCCACCAGCATCTATCTGAAAACCAGCTAAAAATGATGAATATATCTGATTATCTTGTAAGTCTTGAATGTAAGAAGATGCCTTTTTATCATAAGTAGGAACATCGCCTTTTATTGTAGCTGATTGAAATAAGGGTTTAAACTTACTATATTGACCTGAAAAATTCGTAAGATCTGTAAAAGCCTGTGCTAAAGGAGCAGGGCTCATAATATTCAAACCTTGTTTATCATAAGTTGAGTTGGCATCTAATATTTGTTTAAATATTGCTGCTCGCATATCGGTAGCTGTTTTACCGTTTAATCCACCATTTCTATTTACAAAGTTGATTATTTCAGCTTCTGTCATTTCGTTGATAGAAGTTAAAGCTCTTTCACCAACTGTCATCCTGCGGGACATTGCGGCATTGATTCCATCAGATTGTAACCATGATGATTGCCTAGCTATATTTTCTAGAGCTTTACGGTCACCAGCATCAGGGACCATTTTTGCAAATAGATCATTATCCGCTTCCATTACTTGACGAATACGCTGTTGTGTCAATGCTGGATTTTGATATAGCCAAGTGATAAAACCATCTTGTACATCTGCTACTAATTGACTAGCTGCAAGTTTACCATCAGGTCTATTGCCAGCCGCAGCTTTGGACATTTTGGTAAAGTAATCCCAATCACGTGAGGTAAACTGACCTGTCCAAAACTTTTCAGCTAACTCATTTGGCATTACTTCTGACTTACGAGAAAACATACTCGCTATATTAGAAGCATTGAGTGTATCGGACTTTAGCCTAGCCAGTGTTTTAGCTTCATCATAAAACTTTAAAAAGTCTGTGCCACCACCTGTAGGGTTTTCAAGTATATCATCTATAGCATCAATAATTTGTTTAGCTGATTTAGAATCAGCTTGATCATTCATTAATTTACTTGCTCTATCACGTAATGCTTTTAACTGACTAAGAGCATCAAAACTAACCTTTTTACCTTGGTCTTTGACTACAAGTTTTTCAACATTTGGATTAATCACATTCAATAAAGCATCGGTAATCTCTTTTAGCTCACCACTTAACTCACCTTGAGCACGAGTAGTGGGCTGTGTAGTTCTTTTACCTTTTGCATCAATAGGTCTACCAGCTTTATCGGTACGCTTTGCAACAGTTCTTATTTGTGTTCCTAATTGTATTGACCTAGCAATATCTTTTAATGGGCTAAGATCAAATACTACACCATCTGCACCAGCCGTATTAAATGCTTTTTTGTATGCTTGATCAATGAGTTCATTATGGGAAACTTGCAGTTTGCCAGCAGATGCTCGTATGCTTTGTTCAATAGATTCTAATGTCATCCCTTCAGGTAGTGTACCGCCAAATTTAGCAGCGACTATTTGGTAAACTTGTTCAGCTAAATCATCTTGTTGTAATTTAGTGTAAGTGCTTAACTCATTTGCGGTGAATGAATCAAAATTACTTGCTGCTTTTGCTTGTAATGATTCATACAATTTACGCTGTTGATTATTCATTAACCTTCCAGGAATACTGGAAGTTCCAGCTGTTTGTGTAAATGCTGCTTGAAGTAATTTGTTTTCTGTCGCTAATTGTGCTGCTCCAAACAATGGCAAACCAAGCCGTGTTGCCGCTTCCTGTGCAGCTAATGCTTGTTCTCCCGATGCTTTTTTTGCAAGGATGGAGCCACCTTCTTCACCAGTAAAGGCTTGCCTAAATTTACCTCCAGCGACAGGAAGAAACTTGGTTATTAGTCCATCAATCAAACCGATTGTTGCAGCATCTTTTACACTAAGTTTTTCAATCAATTCTTCTTGAGTCATAGAAGTTTCATCAAGAATAGCTTGATCAATTAAATTACCTACAGTAGCTCCCGCAGCCGTGCCAACTAGAGGACTTAAAAATGTTCCTGCGACACTACCCGCTGTCGTAAAATTTAAAACATTACCAGTAAAACTAGCTATCTCATTACTTATATCATTCAAACCAGTAGGGTCTACGGCAAATACATCACCACCTTTTGTAATGCTATACACTTCAGCAAACTTACCACCACCTGTAGGAATCCTTGAGTATGTACCTTCAGGGTGGTGTTTTTTAAAATATGCTTGGCGGTCAGCAAAAGTACCTGTTGTTCGCCTACGAGCTAATCCATCAGATACATTAAAACTCATTGGTCCGACAGTTTTACTACCCTGCCAATTATCACCAACTGTTTCACCAACAACTTGATCAATACGCATAATTTCTGTTTCTAGAAACTCATTGTATTGTTCCATAGTTCTTGCATCACGAGCAGCCGCAATATCTATATCAATAGGTTGGAACTCATTAGGATCAGGCTCACCTAATCCTATAATGCGTAAATCATTTTGTATTTGTGCTTCAAGAGCTGCTGCATCAAGATCTTCATCTGCACCAGTAGCGATAAAATCTGCACCAGTAAAAGGTGTAAACCTAGCTCCTCCAGGAGTGTACTCAATAACCGGAGTTGTATTTACTGGTCCAGCAGTAACACCAAAATTACTAATTGCTTGAGTGGCTGCAGGAGTTGTACCGCTAGTTGCTGTGACGCCAAAGTTTTTCATTAATTTATTCCAGACAAATTAATCATTCTGTCGTAAAAAGTACCAGCATCAAGGTTTGCTAATCCAGGATTAGTAGCTTGTAAACTTGGGAAGTTGGCAATAAAAGTATTCCTATCCGGAGCAGCTTTAACAGCCTTGTATCCTGCTACTTGGTTAGCTGGCACAAATCCACGTTCGCCACTAGCATCTCTAACTTCTAATGCACCATCAGGTATATTAGTTGCGTCTGTAACCGCACCACTTATTTCAGCACGGAGTTCATCTGTAATGACAGGGTTAGCTGCCCGAATATCCCTTAAACCTTCATTAAATTTAGCATGGAGTTCTCTTGCACCCAGATTTTTATTAGCATCATCTAAATTAAACTCTGTAGCATATTTTGCTTCGGCTTGAGCGCGATTATTAGCTGTAGCAAATACTTTATTAAGAACATTAAGACCTTTTTGCGAAACTAAAAGACTTGGACCAGCAGCTTTAATCAAATCAACTTCTGACTGATTCAAGTTTCCAGGAAAACTTTCTGCCATCATAACAGCAAATTGTGCGCCAACAGAGCGTAACAGTTCACCAGAAGGTACATCATTACCTGAAGCACCAAAGAAGTTATTATATTTTTCTTCACCGAGCATAGATTTCATCATATCTCGGCCGCCCACTGCATCTACCATTTTAGTGATATTCAATCGTGTTTCTGCAAATGCCCCTGTTGTAAAGTTTTGTGAAGCTATTTGTGCCATATCTGCCATGTTTGAAAGTTTAGCAGCATTATCTGCGCCTTTATTTATATCGGTAATCTGTTTACCAAGTAAACCAGCAAACTCTTTATCCAGTGCTTCATTAGGATTAAATTGTGATGTAACAGTAGTTTTACCCTTAATAAAAGCATCGATAGATTTACTTACAAACAAATCTCTAGCAGCTTCTTTTTCAGCGTTTGTACCCTCTGTTTTATCAAAAATCATTTGAGCTTGAGTATTCATAAGGCTAGTAAACTCAGGATCTTTAGTTGTGAGTTTATCAGATAAAAACATCATTTCTTTTTTAGCTTTTGCTACTTCTACATCAGTAGAAGCGTCATTATTAACAACAGCAGAAGCGGCATTAAATCTATCCATGAGTGCTATAAACTCGGGTGGTTGTACCCCTGTACCCTCAGCACCTTCAATTTTAGTAGCTTTTTTAGTTTTAGGATCAAAAGCAAAATACCCTGTAGTAGCATTACCAAATATTTGATTTGCTTTACCTGATCCTGCTTTTGCAGTCTGCACAGCATTTTTATCATCTAAGTAGAAATATCCAAACTCAGAATCACCGAATATTTTAGGGGGGTCGCCCTGTCCAGTTACAACTGAAACATACTTATTATTATCATCTAAGTAACCGTACCCTGAAGTTTTATTACCGAATATATCTTTCTTACGACCCAATCCTTCTTTTAATGTAATAGGTTTGTCAGGGTTAGCTGGATCAACAGCATAATAACCAATAGTTGCATCACCAAAAGTTTTAAGATCAGGGATCTTAAGTAAATCAGGTGCTACTTTTAAAAGTAAATCAGACTCAGCTTTTGTAGAAGCAGCTTTACTTGCTGCTGTAGCTTCTGCTGCTTTTAATTTTACTGCTTGATCTGTTTTGCTTTTAGCTTGAGCCATTTGCAAAATAGGATCACTGACTGCTTTAATTGTTTCAGGTGCGAGTATAGAACTGACTAATTCACCCTTCGGTGCATTAGCAATAGCGGCTGCTAATTGTAAACCCGATATATAGGGGTTTAATTCATAACCTGTTTTATCACTACCTAATACATCTTGATAGTATTTTAGGTTTTGTGCGTATGTTGTGGGCTCAGGAATAAGACTTTGTAGACTTTGCAAAGTAGCTAAATTCATACCCGATGGAAATTTTGTTTCACCTGACGGTGGTGAGCCAGCAGCTCGCATCACAGGTTGTTCACCCATAGCCATACGAGCCATAGCTTCACCCTGTCCAGGAGCTTGTGTAAGGGCTGACATAATACCCTCATTCATACTTACATCATCAGTTTCCCCAGAGCCTTGTTCAGTGGCTTCTAGTAAAGTAAGTGAGGGCTGTATAAGAGTAAGCGCAGATTCAGGTGTATCTTTTGCATCCTCTTTACCTATATAACTAGCTAACTCATTACGACGTTGTTCAATACTTTGATTATCACCACGGATAGCATTCATAATACCTACAAAATCATCGGCATTATCTATACCATCATTTATCTCTTTTAACTGACCAGCAACATCACCCAATACACTTTCCATTTGAGCTTCTTGCTCAGGTGTAGTTTCAAGTCCAGATGTTATACCTGTTCCTGCAGCTTGTGGGGGTTGCCCACGAAACATTGCTCTCTGTAGCACTGGATCCATTAGCTAAATGCCTTCTGTGCTGCACCGTACAAGCTAAGACCGCCAATACCAGCACCTAGTAATTGATTGAGAACACTCGGCTGTGCTGATGCTCCTTGGGATATTGTCATTTGTGAAGTAGGCGCACCACGCAATATATCACTGTAGAAACCAAGACGTTGATACGGCTCAAATACTGTTTGCATTTGTGTCTGACGAGTGGCTTCATCTTGTGCTTGCTTCAATGCACGTTCTTGTTCACCAAGTGCAAATAGATTTGCTGAATCAGCTATACCTAATTTAGAAGTTAACTCACCTAACCCTGCTTGTTGCAATCCAAGTTGCCCAATACCCTGCCCTAATTGACCTGCCGCTTGCCCGACTTGTATAGCTCTAGCCATTTCATTTTGTGCAGCTTGTTGAGCTTGCAAAAAATTATCAGCTTGTGCTTTTGCTAATGCAGCAGCTTCATTACGTCCTATTTCAGCTTGTTGAACGGCTGCACGGCTCCCACCGAAAGCTCCAGCTTGTGCTGCTTGCTGACCAGCTTGTGAACGCTGCATATCAAAAGCACGAGTAATTTCATTTTGCACCGCTTGTTGATAAGGGTTCATATAAGTCTGTATCTGGGCTTGTGTTGGCGCACCCATACCACCAGCTAGGGCAGCTTGACCAACACCAAACTGACCAAGAGCTGCTTGTTGTGTAGCTTGCCCAGATTGTATAAAAGGTTGATAAGCACCCAAACCTGTTTGAGCAGCACTTAACGCATCTTGTTGTGCTTGCGTCATACCCTGTGAGGTAATTGCTGGTAGACCACCTGTAGGAGGAGCAGAAGTCAGAGCTTTAGCTTGCTCCATAAGCCCTAATTTATAGGCTTCTATTTCCGGTGATTCTTTTTGGATAATGGTTTCTGTAGCCATTAACCCATCCTCTCAAACTTACGCATCATATCATACATACGTTGCGCTCCAGCTTTACGATCACCACCCCCTGCTCCACGAACAGCTTTTGCATTCATGACAAATTCACCATCACTTAGCATAGCTGGTATAGAATCACTGGTTGATGTTCCAGGACCATTGATTGCACCACCTCTAGCTGCTGTTACTGCTTGCTGAGTAAGAAATGTGGGGTCTTGGTAGTAAGGGTTATTACCATAAAAATCATCGCCAAAGAAACGATCTGGATATTGTTGTTTATATTCATCAAGGGTAAGACCTGTATAATCATCTACACCATCATCATCTTCATCTTTATAGCCAGCTAATGCAGCCGCTCCTGCTACACCAGCTCCAGCATATAATAGGGGAGCTGATTGTTTTAAAAATCCAGGAGCTCCTGCCGTAGCTGCCTCTGCTATTTGTTGACTAGCTTTATCTGTAATTGCTTTTTTAGCTGCTTCATCAAGTGCTGTATCACCTAATGTACTAAGGGCTTTTGCGGCTTCACCTTTTGCTATTTGTGTTTGTAAAGCTGGATCTATACTTGCACGACTTGGGCTGAATATTGATTCTAATGTACCTTCACCACTTACTGCTCCAGTAGTAGGATCAACAGTAGCAGGGGCAGGATCATAAACATATTTTTCAAACAGGCTTTTGTCTGTGCCACTACCACCACCAGTTTGTTTTAAACTTAAATTTTGACCTTCAGGCATTACTATATCACCACCCAAAGCGTCTTTTCCAACCACTTTACCCGCAGCATCTGTACCTGTAGTACCAGCTTTTGCTGTGGCTGTAGGATCTACTGCTTTATCACCACCAAATAATTTAGCAAAAGATGCTCTTTGTTGAGCGGCTGCTTGTAATGGACTTCCAGCAGCAAATTGTATATTTTTCAAGAAGCTACCTTGATTACCAGTAAAGCCAGCACCTAGCGCACCAATACCGCCTGATATGAGAGCTGATTTAGCAGCATCTTTTAAACTACCACCTTGTAATAGTGTAGTGATACCAGAGCCTAGACCTGCACCATAGATAGGACCAAGAGCAAAGGATAAAGCAATAGGCAAAACAACAGGAGCGATTTTTTTAACAACTTTTTTAACGCCTCTAGCAATCTTCTTAAATATCTTTTTAAAGAAAAACTCAGGTTGACCAGTAACAGGATTAATACTATTTAATTCATTACCTACAATATAACGCTCAGGCTCAATACCCATTTCTTCCATTTGGGCAAATAGCATATTTTTTAATTTAGGGTTTTCATCTAGCACTTCCATAGGAACCATTGTCTCACCTTCTGCAGCGTGGACAATATAAGTATCACCATTACGACCAAACTCCGCTAACATCTCTGCTGCGGACTTCATTGTTTGCAAACCACCTTCTGGAATGAGTGGTTGTTCGTGTACCTCGTATGGGAGTGTAGCTATACCTTGCATCTTACTTTCCTTATAAAATGAGATGCAGGGTAGCAATGCCTGATATTTGCTAATTGCATCATAACCATATTTTCTTCCCTATGCAACCGTGATAGTAACTGTTCCCACAGAACCTGTGCCTACAACACTACCTGAATAAATTTCACTATTTGTTATAATTTTAATAAAACCACCATCAGCTATATAAAAATCTCCTGCTTCTAAAACATTTGCTGAGCCAGAGCTGGGAATCCCCTGAAAATTTATACTAGCTGTACGCACTTCATCGATTAATTGTTCTAAAGTTCGTGCAAGTTGATTTACATAAACCTGATCGTATTGATTAGGTGCGATTGGTAAAATAGGCCGTATGACTTTTTTAGTCATCTTCTACCATCCGCACGAGCATCTAATCTGGGTGCGCCTAACCTCCATTTTACTCCGACTGCATCTTTTTCTACTCGTATAGCCATCTGTCTACCACGAGCGCGTAAATCTATTTTATTTGTAAATTGCTCTACAGGAGAAGTAGCTGTTCTAACAGCACTACCAGAAGGTGATTCTGTAAAATTATTACCAGAAAAATCTCTACTCTTTACTGTAAATTTAGCAACAGGACTACCTGTAGAAGAACCATCAAAAGTAATATCAGGTAATATTCTGTTTACCAACATAAATTGTTGACCATCACCTATATCAAAATCAGAAGATTCTACAAACGCATTAATTGCAACGGCACTACCTGTGCTAAAATCATCTTCACCATCTTCATGGTCATACAAATAAAAATCAGCACCAGTAGCTTGTGGGAAACTACGCAAACCAGAAGCTCTATCATTCCATGCTGTTCTAACAAGTGTGCCATAGTACCAGACTTGTTGACCGTAATTATAGACTACATAACGGTCAATTTCAGTGGCACTTGATGAACAATAAAACCACCATATTTCTGTTTGGCTACCTATAGAGCCAGCATGAAATTTAAATGATTGTTGGTTATTCATATCATTAAAAACATAATCACGCACAGTGCATGGTATCGCTTGTATTCTGCCATCATATAAATAAAAATTTTCTTGACCCATCCAAAACACTACATCATTAACAGCTATAGCTGTGTTTGGACCAGCAATGCGTATATTGTCACCAAGTAAAGATACACCAAAAGTAAATGGCGCACCGATAAATTGCATCGAGTATAAAGATTGATCAGTAAAAACAAGTATTTGTCTACTGGTTTGTACGGCAGTTATAATTTCACTGCCTTTTGATAAACGTAAATCACCAGCCGTATTAGTAGCGGTAGGTGTAAAATCAGTTACAGATTCTTGGCTACCAAAACGAATAAGTAATGGGTCAAGTACCGCGCTACCTATTGGGTTGCACCCAAATATAATAACATGTCTATCTACATCAGAAACGAGAACTTTACGAGCTACTGTAGGTACATCACTCGCACCTGTCAAACTTGTAAGAGCTACTGCTCTTGTACTTGTTCCATTGGTAGCATCCCAATAAAATATACTGCCATCTGATATATTAAAGATAAGATCTTCACCAAAATTATCTACAGAAAATAAACGTAAGGTCTGCCCAGATAATGATCCTGCGGCAGAACCCCATGTAAATCTACCCCATGTTCCTGCACCCCAACCAGATCCAAGAACTGTAGTATTCAAACCAACATTTATTTGGAAAGCTGCTGTGCCACTTGAGCCACCCCCTGCCGTACTGCCGGAAGAGGCTGAGCCACCTGTATCAATAGTAAAAGTAGTAGTGCTGGGAACAGATGTTATCTCATGTTCTTTATTAAGTTGACCTGTTGTTATACCATCTGTCGCGGTTAGGCTGGCAAGAGTTACAAAATCGCCAGTTATTGCGCCATGCGCTGCTTGTGTAGTGACTGTAACAACACCACTTCCTGCGCCACCTGTTGTGTTTACTGGATCAGCACCAAGACTGACAGTAGATCTTACTGGAGTAATATCATTAAAAGTTCCCGCATTTTCTAACAGAACTTTTTTCTCTGTACCTATAAATAACAAGTTTTGGGAAGCTAAAGTTACAAAATCAAATATTTTGCGAGGTGTTCCTGTCACCTGTGTATTAGAAACCCTAGTCCAACCACCTATACTTTCAGGATAACCAGCCCTAAAACGTATTTTATCACCATCAAACCAACCGCCTTCATTAGAGTAGTTTGTACCCTCTCTGTTGAT
>CEPF01018020.1_pt1 | contig 33407 bp, 42 predicted proteins | sample 530441 | NCBI WGS metagenome assembly CEPF01 (sample SAMEA2620094, study PRJEB7988) | marine metagenome | biome: marine biome (ENVO:00000447); feature: deep chlorophyll maximum layer (ENVO:xxxxxxxx); material: "saline water (ENVO:00002010), including plankton (ENVO:xxxxxxxx)" | depth 25 m
GTATTTCCTGTTTCCATAACCATCTTACCATCCAGTAAAGAAAGTGTACTACCTGCTGGTATTGGTGCATTAGTTACAATTTCACAAGCCTGATTTGCTTCGTCATTGTTACCTGCTCTATTAGCAGTAGTAGTATTTAAAGTTACTGTTGTAGTTACCTGACTACCTGTAGTATTTCCAATAACCAATCCAAGTATAATTGTAGTTTTGCTACTTGCTACAGTGTAAATTGTATCAGAACTTGTTACCCCTGCTTTAGTAACTACTTTAAAAGTGTTTGCCATATTATTCTCCTATACTAAGCCAAAGCAATACTTAGAGCTATTACTTCATCTGAGGTTGCTATTGTGCCTGTGCTTGCAGGTAAAGTAAGGGTCACATCCCCTGTAGATGCAGGCCCAATAAGTGTTGCCTTGTTTGTTCCATTGTCGCTATCTTCAAAGAACTCAATAAACCCTGCTGAAGTAGAACCATTCTTAACAGATATACCCGCATTAATTACTGGCTTACCAGTTACAGTTAAACCTGATAATGTACCTACAGAAGTTATATTTGTTTGAGCCGCAGTTTGTAATGTTCCTGCTAATTGTGTGGCAGTAAGTTTTCCTGTACTTGGATTGTACGTTAAATTCCCATCCATTTCTAAACCAACATTACCTGTAGTAGAGGTAGCATTTTCTACAAAAGTAATAAGGTTATCTTCATCTGTGCTTTCATTATCTGTAACCAAAACATGAGATGAATTAGTAGCGTTAGTTACTGTTACTCCTGCAATGACTGTATTTAACGCTGTACCATTAACAGTTATAGCATCTGCTTCTAATGTGCCATCCACATCAACATTGCCTGATATATCTAAAGATGCCGCCGCTATCTCACCACTGGCTGTCAATGAAGTTATATTAGGATTAGCTCCTGACCCTGCAAGAGTAGCCATATCAGCTATTACACTACTTGTGGCAAGAAGGTTTAAGTCCTCCACTATTGCACTTGTAGCCAAAAGATTAAGGTCTGCAACAATATCAGAAGTAGCAAGGGTATTAAGATCATTTACAATATCTGTAGTTGCTAATGTATTTAAATCAGAAACTATGTCATCTGTTGCAAGTTTATTTAAATCACTAACTATATCACTTGTTGCAAGCGTATTAAGATCACTGACTACATCACTTGTGGCCAGGGTGTTTAAGTCTGAAATTATATCACTGGTAGCTAAGGTATTAAGATCAGATACAAAGTCACTGGTTATAAGTGACGCTACTCCTGCAACAGAAGAAACATTAGATGCTATACCTGCTACTGTTGTAACATTTGAACTTATACCTGCAACAGTTGTGACATTGGAACTTATACCTGCTACAGTATTTATGTTTGTTGTAATAGCAGATAATGAATTTACATTTGCAATTGTTGGCCCTGCTTCAGCCGCACCAGTAGAAGCATTAAAGCCTAAAACAGTTCCTTTTCTTGAAGCTAATGCAGGTAACTCCATAGACACTTCGCTGTCATAATCAAGAAGTCTAACTGATCGTGATGCTAAATCTTCTAAATCAGAAGCAATAGCAGTAATTCTATCTAATTCTGTATTAAGAGTATCAACATCAAAAGCACCTGCTGTTGGGAAATCTGTAGTTCTAGCAAATGCTATATCTCTAGTAATGACAACTGTGCTACCACCAGTAGCACCAGTAATACTATTATTTGTTGTTGTATGTATATAGCCTGTAGTACCAGAAGAGTGAGCAAGATTATTCTGTGCATTAGCAGAAGTAGTATAATGTGTTGCTAAAGTTTTTTTAGTACCATCAACATAAAAGTTTAAATCTGCATCTGCAAAAAACTCAAAAGGTACAGCAAACGCTGTTTGTGTTGCACCTTGCGAAACTGTATATGACACTCTTGGTGTATTATCTGCTGTACTTATTGTCATGCCTGTATCATACCTTTGTTAAATAATTAATCAAATGTTTTGTCAAGCGTTCTTCCTAGCTCTTGCATTGAATCTCTCCACCAATAAAACCGTGAAATACCAGTAGCACTTAAAATATCCTTCATGCCTTTTCCTGTATCTCCTGTCGCAAACTCTTGTAATGCAAGAAAATAATCTTGTGCAACAGAGGGTGCAGAGCCTGTAATACCTACTAAAGCTCCAATTTGTGTATCTTGAAACTTAGGATTTATAAAACCAAGACCAATATCAGGCCCACCTAATGCATTAATCGTATGCATAGAAGTATAATAAATATCTGAATATAATGCCGCCATTCCAGATTGATCAAAAGCTCTCATAAATCTATCTTCATAATCCATTTTGTCCCAAGCCCAAGAAGGAGTTTTCATTTTAACAGCAAAGTAACCCAATCCTATATACATCATTGCTGTTAATGCTCTATTTTTTGCATGACCAGAAACATAAGCAACAGTTATTTTATTGAGCGCGGCAAAAGCGTATGTGTAAAATTGAAAAGGTGCAGAAAGAATACCACTTTCCATACGAGAATATCCTTTAACTCTTGGATCTTCTGGATAACCCCATTTCTTAGCAATACTGTGTTTTACATAAACTCTACCATCCATCATAATTGGTTTATCAGCAGGAGTAGACATCATAATAGTATTCATTATACCGCCTGATAAAGCACCTCCATATCTTTCTTTAGCTATATCATTAGTCCATTCAGATACATCAGCATATCTAGTACCATTTCGTCCCATTTTATGAGGACTATCTGCAATTAATTTTGCTGTATCTGCATCAATATCATATTTAGCAAGCCATGCTATTTCCATTGGTTTAGCTGTACCATCTTTAACTTTAAGTGAATAATCAATTATTGTATGACCCCTTGCCATAGAATCCCACCATTTAAGTATATGTGTAATTGGGCCTAATCCATTACCCATAAAAAATAAATGTTGTGCTTTATCCCAAAAACTAGGATTCAACATATTTGGTCTATCTGAACCAGACTCAATTCGCATATGGGCTTGACCCATTGCAATCTCAGCCATTTCTCCATTTATCTGAGCATCTTTTTTAGACATGTTTCTTGCAAACGAATCGTCCATAAAGTCTAATAAACTATTTCTTATAGTTTTAATTTCATGATTAAGAAATAAAGCACCTACTTCTGTGATTGCCGCAAGACCTGCTTGACCTAAATAACTAAATCGTGCCGCTATTTTAAGTGCATTAAATGTAACAAATGACATTTTGTCTGGACTATCTATTACTCTACCTACAACCCTTTCATACATAACTGCCATATTCATTACAGCTTCATTTATTTCATCTTGAGTATTGCCATTAATAACCATACGATCTGTAATTTCATTTATAAAATCTTCTTGGCTTGTATACCCAAACTTACGTTTCATTTCATACATAGGCATAGTTCTATGAGCATATGCTGTAGCTACCGCTTGTATATCTGTAACAATAAAATCTTTAACTAATTCATTTGGTATATCTATTTTTCTATGGCGCATATGTTTAGAAACATTAGCACCAAAAAAACCTTCTTCAAAATCCATAACATCTTTCATGTCCATAATTTCTTTATACACATCTTGCGCTCGTTGTTTGGATTCATCAACTGTAAGTAACTTTTCTGTTACATCTCTATTCTTACCTTTAAAATAAACATATTTTTTACCTATATAATACTGCTCTAGTATTTTAATAAATCTATCTTTGTTTCTTTTAATAGCTTCTCTATCCCAGTATCTTGGAAAAAAGTTTTCTAATGCACCTTTTGTTTCTCTTACTACTTTTATTTCATTATCTAAATTTTTAACTCTTCTATTTAAATCAGGTAATCTTTGGTTAACAAAATATGTTCGTGTATTTTTTTTCAATGGAACGCGAATAAATTTATTTTGTTTTTCATTAAAAACTAAAACACCATTTTCTAACATATCTTCTATTCTAGCTATATCAGATTTAATTATATCTTGTTTTGCTTGTAGTGGTCTTGAATCCCCTATAAGACCCTCATTAACTAATTTTGCTTCTTGTCGTTGGAAATGTTTTTTAATTAACTCTACAGCACTTTTTTCTCCTGCTGTTAAATCATCTGTATTATTTATAATATAATGATTTGTCATTCTTTTAGAAAAATCAGCAAAGGTTTCATCTGCTTTATTGAAACCACCTTTAGCTCCTGTATAATTTCTTACTGTTTTTTTAATTGTAAGTATAGCATCTGATGTTTGGTAATCAGAAATTTGCAATCTATCTTGTCGCCAAATATCTAACATATCTCTTTTTAGTGCTATAACTTCACCAACATGCTGACCTTTAGCAATAAAAACAGAACCACCTAAAGCTCTTCCTGCCATTTGAAATGTATAAGCCATGCCATAATCATTAGCTAATTTTAAAGCCATTTCTTTTACAGAATTAGGTATAACTTTACTTGATATAATTGTCTTCATGGGTGTAGGTATAGAATTATAAGCCCACTTTAAAACACCATCAGTAAACATATTTGATACATAATTAATATCAAACTCATATTTTTCTTTTAATCTTAATCTTTGTTCTATTTCTAATTGTTGTATTTTATCTTGAAACTCAGCAATGCGTGTATTGTTTTTTTGAATTTGATTGCCTAATTTATTTTCAGCCATTCTTCTAGCATTATTAAAATCTATTGTATGATTACCTGTTAATGGAAGTCTGTTTCCTTGTGGATCAGTTTGTGGCATAAATTTATTACCTTCAAATAAAGGTCTTAAATGCTCACGATTTTCCATTCTCATAAATTGTTTTTTGCCATTTACATCTATAAAACGAACACCAATATCATTAAATTCTTTATCACCTCTCCATGCATTTGCTTCTAAAACTTTGCCTTTCATTTCATAAACTTTTTTTACTAAAGGTAATGCACGTGTTTCAATAAGGTTTTCTAAATCTTTTTGTAAAACAATATCAAAATTATCTTTATTAGGAAGTTTTCTAGCATTTATATAATCTCTTACAATTTGAGATTTTTCTTTTGCATTTAAACTATTTACTTCTTTTTTTAAACGATCTCTTAATTTATTTTTTAAACCTGCTATTTCTTGTAGTAATTCTACTTCTTTTTTTGATTTTCCTATTGCTAAAGTTCTTAGTAAATCATCAGTACTATTAGCAACAATAGTTTCATCTTTTAAATTATTAGGTGCTTGTCTTTTATTTTTTCTTTCCCAATTATTTATTATAGCTCTTTTTGCCGCTAAGAACCCTGTATCTCCAGCCGCTTTTAAACTAACCGCATCTGCTAATGCTAATTTTTTTATAGCTTTAAAATAACTTTCAAAATTTCCATATTGTACTGGTAAACTTAATTCTCCACTTTTAAAACCATCAGGTTGTTTTTCTATTGTTTTAAAAAACTTTATTGCTTGTGATAATCTATCATTTAATTTTGTAGCACCTTTTATTTGTGCATCAAATTCTTCAATATCTATTTTTAATTGCTCACTTGTTTTTTGTTTTAAACCTAATTTATCTGGGTCTGTAATTCGTGTTTGTTTATGCATTTCAATTTGTTGAAAATCAGGATCATCATAAATTTTATTAGCTTCAATAACTTCTTTTTTTGCTTTTGTTTCTATTTGGTTACGCAATTTAGGCATTGCACCAAAAATTGCACCCATTGCACCACCAAACAAAATACCTGAACCAATAGAATAATAGGCCTCTTCAAAAGAAGCATCAGGATCAAATGGTATTCTTAGGGCTTCTTGTCCTGCAACTAATACACCAACTCCTGCTCCTACTCTTGTTGCTGATCTTGCTACCCCAAGAGCAGGGCCACCAAAAGGCAACGCAATAAAATTAACAGGATCAAAAAATCCTGCAACAAACTGTGAAAATAACGGTGAGTCTGCAAGTATTTCTCTTCTTTGTTGTCCTTGTATAATAGTATTTTGTAAAAATTTCATATGCTTTTCATTATTAGCACCTGCTAAATATGAATGATATTCTGGCGCAAAACTTTCTATAGCTTTATTAAATGTTTCACTATTTAAATAATTTTGGTCTACACGTGTATATTCTGGATCACTATGAGCAACAGCCCAGTTTGCTAACGGTGAATATGTATATCCAAATGATGCAGATATTGTTTGTCCAAATGTAGGATTTTTTCTATAAACACCATTATCATAGTATGTCCTAATATGGTGTGGGTTACTACGCAAAGATGGAACGTAATCTCTATTAAAATCAAAACGAGGTAAATTTTCACTCATTAAAATTGCGCTCCTAAATCTTTATATAAATCCTTATAAAATTGCATTTGTAATTCATTAGCATTTGTAAATGTAGGTTTACCTAAATCTTTAAAATCCATAACATTATACATTAATGGTTTTTCTACACCATCTTCAGTATAAGGAATATCTAAATCAATAATTTTGCCGTCTGCATATGTTTTTCTAAGAACAACAGAAAAAATCATATCCCCAGGATCTCCTGTATCTACAGGCTTTAACATTAATTTTTGCTCAAAAGTGTCATCTGGTTTGTCAGAAAATAAATTAAATAACCCAGACACAATACTTTGAGAATCAAAAATAATTAAATCTCTTCTTTGACCTGCAATTTCAAGAACTTTTGATAAACTATTATTTAAATCTATTCTATTAATTGATTGCCATAAATCTAATGAATCAAATTGCACTCCTTCAAGACTAGGATCTATTTGTGCTACTTCTGTTTCTATTTCTGTAAGCAATCGTTTTGTTTTTGCTTTGCCAATTCTATTTGCTAAACCAAAAGATAATAATTGAAATTTACCACGTGACTCTGGCAAAATCATAAGATGTGTAGCAGGGTCTATTAACAATGATAATTGTTTTACAAGCTGTTCTCTTACATCTGAATATTCATTTGGATAAACACCGTCCTTTTTATGCATTAATAAAAACTCAACATAAGATGTAGCATAATTATAAATATAAGGATCAGGCACAGCACTATCACCAAGCATATTATTTAAATCTTCTTCTACTAAATCTCTTAATTCTTTATTTATTTCATTTCTAGATGGAGGTTTGCCTGTAAAATTCATATCTATTTTTTCAGCTAATATACTTTTGTATCCTTCATTTGTATTTCTTTGTAATAATTGATCAAAAGCACTTGCTATTTGATCATTATAATTTGGATCACTTTCACTTAAAAATTCTTGAACAGAACTAAACCAATCTAAACTTGCACGAATTGATGCTTTTTTATCTGAAGAATACATATTATTTATTATATGCGCTGTTTCTTCATTGTTAGATAATTTTACCCACCATTTAGATAAAGTATCATAAGCAACAACATTATTTTCTCCAAGATTAGAATAATTAATTTTTCCAAAATTATTCCAATTTTCAACTAATGATAAAGGTAAATGACCTGTGCTTGCAATTGTGTTTATTATTTGATTAGAAACCTCTGCACCTACACTTGCTGGATTTCTAAAAAATACATTCATATTAACATCTGGATTAATTCCTGCCGTTTGTCTTATAATGTCATTCATTACAGTTTGTACATTTGTGTCACTTGAACTTGCTGTTCCATCAACAATACTTTCTAAAGCATTTGCATAACTTGAATTTGTTGAAACAGTTGGTATTTGTGAAGCAGTACTATTAAGTTGTGTTGCCGCACTATCTAAAGTACCTTGCCCACCTCTTTTTGATAAAACATCTTTAATTTTAGATAAATTAGATATATCAACTTTTGTTATATTTGATGACGTTTTTAATTTTTGTTGCAAAGTACTTAAAGATCTTTGACCTCCTATATACATAGAAGACATCTTCAATTCTTCTTTATCTAAACCTTTTAAACTTTGTGTCCAATTACTTATTAAAGATGCGTTTACCTGTGAATCAAAAGAAGACTTTAAACTATTGTAAACAGCAGTTGTAAGATTAGCAAAATTTGAATTTTGTTTTAATAACTTTTCATAAACATTATCAAAATTTAAATCATCAAATAATAAATCTTCTAATGATTTTGAATTTAAAACATTTACACCTTCTGTTACTCTATCTATTGCATTTTTAATTATATTATTTGATTCAATAGAAAATTCGTTTGTAATATCAAATAACTCTTCAGTACTTAAATTTTTTATATCAGTAGTTATATTTGCAATAGATGCTTTTATTGAATTTATTTCTTGTTGTGTTGGATTTGAATCTAAAATACTTTTAAGTGTATTTTGTATTTGCTCAGGTAAATTAGAATCTTTTGAAACAGTACGAGTTGTTAATGCTTGATTTATATCATCTTGTAATTGTGCATTATTTTCATTTGAATAAACATTTTTTAATTCTTGAACATTAGATATTAATGCTAACTCTTTAACTGATGTTTTTTGTAATAAATCTCCATTAATTTCAGAATATGAATTAGCTAAATCACCTATCATAGAATTAATATTAGCTATTATATTTATAGTTTTTTGATTTCTATCTGGATCATTAAAATTTATATTTGCTATTGCACTTTTTGCATCTTCATATTCTTGACCAAATGCTTCTAAATTTTTCTTTTTTTGTGTTTCTACGTTTAATTGCAACATTCTAGTAGATATATTGCCAAGATAAGCAACACCAACATCTTTTACATAGTTAGCATATTCATTATCATCACCTGCATTTTTATGTATTTTTGCAATATAGTCTTGAAACTGTGATTCTATTATTCCTGCACCATTTGGTTTTTGACTATGCAAAGCAAATAACTCAGAAGACTTAGCTTTTAAGTCATTATCAATACTTTGATAAAATCTTTTTCTTGCTAAGTTTTCATAGGCTTGCGCACCAATAGAGCCAAAATGTTTTGGTGCTTTTAAATTTTCAAATGAGTTTGTATCTTCATTATAAAATGTAAGTTGTTCATTTGTAAGTTTCCTTGCTTCTTCTTCACCTTTTTGTTGAGCTACATTTGCGGCTTCTTTAAAAAATGTAGAAGAAATATTACCCCAAGCATTAGCGATTTGATTAGCAGAAGATGCCATATTTCCATACTTAACAACTTGTATAGGTTGAGATTGATACCTTGATCTTTCAATTTTAATTGCCATAAATTAACTCATTGTTTTGTAAAAATTCATTCCTGTATTTATCATAGTAGAAAATGCTGTCATTTTTGCGGCTTTTAAAGAATAGTCGCCTTCTTCACGCAATCTTTTTTGTTGCCTAGTTAATTGTAAAGACTGTAATTTTCTATCACTTGCTAATCTAGTTATATCACCATATGCAGTAGATTCATTTCTTTTTAAATAAGCATCAACAGAAGCACCTTCTACATTTCTAAAACTATCAAAATTAATATTTGATGCTTTTGCTATTGCATATTCTTGTAAACGAAAATTGTGTTGTTGTATTGCTTGTATTTCAGATTGTTTTTTTTGATAACCTACTTCAATAGCATCAAGATAAGATGCTTTTTTGCTCTGTTCTCCTGCTTCTACTTCTGCTTGAGCTTTTTTAATACCTCCATACAAACCTATTAATGCTAATCCAATCATTAAATTATAACCTCCGTAATAATACCGTTAACTTGCAAACTTAAAGGTGCAGGTTGTGTAACTGTAACTTGTGGATCTTTACCATAACCAAGTAAATTAAAATCTCTCTTCCCAGTAACAGGAGTTTTGGGTTGTGATAAATCATCTGTTACTTGTAAAACACCTAATGATACTCCATTAACACTAACAGATAATGTAGTATTTAAATCTAATATTACTTTACTAATTGCTCTTGGCTCACCTGTAACTGGCCCTTTATTACTAATTGTATCAATAGGATTTGTTTTAATATTAACATCAAATTTTCTTCCAATTTCCGCAGATGTTAAATCACCATCTACTGATGATACATTTATATTTCCGCTTGCTACTGTAAATTGACCAACATAATTTGTTCTGTCTATAACCTCAAGAACTGCACCATTTGCAAATTCTGATGACACATCAAAAACACCAGAACTACCAGTATATTTTTTTGACATATCTAAATTAAATAAACTATCAAATTCCATTAGTACTAATTTTTTTGTTGTATCTCCTTTATCGTATTTGCCTACAACAAAAACTTTTTCATCTATAGTACATATAGAATGATAAGCACCATTTGGATGTGTAACAAATTCTGACCAACCTGCTCTTTTCTCTGCTCTATTTGAATTAAATACTGCAATAGTTCCATCTACATTTAGAACAAATACATATGACTCAGCCCTATCTATTGCGGCTTGCAATGTAGTCATTTGCACTGGATTTTTAATTAAATGTGATGATATCGTAGATACTGCATTAGCAACATATGAATCTTCTGCGTCTGAATAAATAAATTCTCTTACTATTGAGCCTTCTTTTTGAACATATATAGTAGCACCATCAAATACAAAAGGTCTTACATTTCCTGCACCAAAAGGTGTTTGTCTTCTAATCATAGCATTTGTTGGTGATACAGGATTTTGGTCAAAAGCAGGAACAATAAACTCAGATGTAGAAGTAAATACCTGTAAATCTCTATTTGAAACAATATGTTTAATAGTATTAATTTCACCAGTACTTGATTTAATTTGTATTGATTCATTGTCTAATGCAGTACCAACATCAAAATTAAAAAATTCTCCTGATTGACTACTCCATAAACCATCTGGTTCTCCTAGTGTGCCACCAAACCATAATCTATTTTCATGAAATGCAACAGCCGCAGGATAACCACGCACTGATGAATATGATTGTTCTTGCCAAGATGTTGTAGCCGCCGCTGATTTAATTTTTGGCGCACCTCCACCATCAGCAGATGATGTGGCAGATGCACCTGCTGTAATTGTGTATTCATTTACACTTACAACAGACGCAATAGTTCTAGCTCCATTTAAATTACCAATAGCAATACCACCTACTGCACCTGCATTTTCTATTGTAATAGAATCTCCTACAGCTAATCCATGCCCTACATGAGATATAAAAACAGTACTAGAGCCTTCAACTGTTCTAAATGCATCTGCTTGCAACTGTTCAGATATATTTTCTTGTAATGTGCCTGTTGCTTGTGTTGCTGATTGAATAGATGTAATCAAATATTCTATACCATGAATACGTAACCTTGAACCAATATGCGTTGAATCTGGATAATTACCCCCTGATTGACTTCCTGTTGTATCAAAATAAGCCGCAGATGTTGTCATAGTTCTTGTGCCAGAATCTGCACTACTTGGTGTAATTGTCATGCCTAATGTTTGAAAGGCATTGTAAGGTTGAAATACTCTTTTATTATCTGATCGTGTATCAAATTCAAATGTGCTTACTGCAAAAGTAGTTAAACTTGTTCTTGTTAATTTTCTAATCATAAATGTTTGGTGAGCTAAAAACATAACATCACCAGATTGAGCATATGTTACTTCTTGATTATAAGTATCTGTAAATGGAATTGTTGCGCCATCTACATCTGTTGTTATTGTTTGTATTAACGATACCGCACCTGATGAAGCTGTACCATTTGCCAAGAAATCAATAATAAATATTCTAATTTTTTGATGTTCTAAAGAAATTAAATATCTTTCATCATCTGAAAATATAAATGGCAATAATCTTATTTGTTGTTTTGTGCCACCACTAAAATTAGTTACTGCTAATCTTGTTGTATCTGTAGAAGTGACTGTTAAATATGTAGCAGAACGAGGATTATCTCTTACAACTGTAACAACATTTGATGCAGGGTTTGATACTGTAAAACCACTTATAGCATTTATAGCAGTAAATAAATTATCTGCCGTTGTATTATTGTCTGTATTAGCTCTTACATAATGTGTATTACCTACAGAAGCACTTGGTGAAGAACTACCTGCTGTTTCAAATTGTACAGTAATTAATGTACCGTCATCTTTATAAAATTGTATTTTAGAACCTGTAGCTATATTAGCATAATCTGTTACAGTTATAGTAAAAGAAGTATTTTCTACAGAAGTATCAAATTCATAAATATGTCGTAATCCTGCTCGTTTAATTACACCACCTTCTGCACGAATAAAAACATTTTCTAATCTTTGTGCTGAGTTTGTGTAAATTTGTGTATCTGTTCTTGAAATTAAAGAAGGACTTATTTCACCAAATTGAAAATTTGTTACAGGAATACGAACCTTTTGCATAACTATCTCCTGTTAGTAACAAACCTTGATGTACTTAATTTCCTAGTTGTTTGCTGTTGAGCATCTAAACTTCTGGCTTTTGCCATTGTCTGTTGAGCCATAACCATCATTTGTTGCGCCATTGCCGCATCTCTAGCAACAGAAGTAGCAAAAGCAACAGCTAAAGAATATTCAACAGCTAGGGTAAAATAACTGGGAAACTTATCTTCTCCTGCTCTAAATGTGTAATCTGCTATTAAAGAATCTGTTGCTGTAGTATTTGCATATGCTTTATCACCATATACTTGATACTCAATTAAATGATCATTTACAGTAATAGCATGAAGCATTAATAAATCAGACGGCAATTGATATGCACGATCATACCGCCCTGTTGGTGCAGAAGATAATAAATTTAATGTTGCTTGATTTGTTGCAAACCTCCATCTTGTATTTGATAATGCTGTTCTAACAATATCTTCATACATATTTGTTGCAACAACTGCTTCTGTTGAACCATCATCAAATGATGTTATTGTATCTGCTCCAATAAGAACAAATGCTCTACTACATATATCTAACGCTGAATCTGCTACTGTACTTGTCATAGTGGTTTAGGGGGATTTCTCCCCCCACTCCTTAGTCACCATCTGTTTCTGCTATTGCAGTTCCATCAGATACGTCTACTGCCGTACCATTATTGGATAACACCGTACAAAAATTTGTTGTAGGTGTGTTTGTATCTGCAACAATAATTACATCACGAACCGCTAACATATTTGCGGCATCATTAAAGTAATTAGCGCTATTAACAGTAGCAATAGTATCTGTTGTAGTATATGCCCACAGATTCAGATTTGATGCTCCTGCTAATCTTGATAATCCTGATGCACTAAAAGCCATATTCAATCTCCTTATGAATTATTATCAAGGACTTCATAGATACCATTGTCATCAATAACAACAGCACCCATTGACATCATTGAGGTTGCGAGGTGTGCCACTCTTTCTGGCACATAGTTCAACTCTGTTGATACATCATTGTTTACACCAAGGCCAACAGCAGATGTATGATAAGCAATATTTTTACCTGCCGTGATAGCCGCAGTTGAAAAAATCTTAAAACCTAAAAACTCTTTCATTGTCATGCCACCTGCAAATGGTAGGTTCTGCTCTCCAACAAAATCAGATGAAGCAAATTCTGTTATATTAAACAAATCTGCGTATCCTTTTGGATGCATTGCCAAATATCTTTGCCCATCTTCTGGAATATTTGCAGTACCAAATGTTTCAAATAATGATAACAAATCTGCTTTTGCAAGTGCTGAACCTGTATCATGTATCTGAGTTGAATTAGCACCTGAGTCCATAGCTGTATATAGTAACTCGTCAGTCTTACGACCAAGAGCCGCCGCCGCAGATTGAGCAACAACTTGACGTTCATTAATATTTGTTTTCAATTCATCAAGTTTATCAATATATTCTGCCGCATAAAAGTCCTGCATTGTTACTTCAACAGTGGTATGCGCCAATTCCATTGGTGTCACTAAACCATTTCGTGACTTTGTAGACGCTGAACCCTTTGCTATTTTTTGGAAACGAACTGTGTTTCCAGTTACATTACCAACAGTTCTTACAGTGTTGCGCAATTTAGACCCCATTCTCTGGTAAGCCATATGCACATCTGATTCAAACTGTTTGATAAAAGCTGTGTCAATACTATTTGCCATAGTATATCTCCTTTTTACAGTTAAATTTTACTTCGTCTATGCAGTTGTCTATTTAGGGTCATCTCATTGCAATTATCCAAAAGGGTTGCTCAATGATAAATAGGCTGTGACTTTGTATTATAAGACATACTTTCATCAACATTGCAACGAAAAAACTGCAAAAACTCATGTTGATTGTGTAAATACTTTCTTTCTATGTCAAAAACAAACCCACACCACGCTAACCAACGCATAGTTTTTTTGTGAGTATCAGGAACAAAATTAAAAATAACTTTGAAATTTCCTTGTAAAATATCAATAACTTCAGGACATTTTTTTAAAAATGATAAATAATGTTTATTTAATTCTTTAGTAGCAAGAAACCAAACTTTGCCTATATCTTCATTAATAGGAGAAACCCCCATCATAGCAATAGGTTTATTGTAGTCTATTAATGTATATGATGTTTTTTCTGATTCTATAAAGCTATCATAAATAGCTTCATAAGGTGCAACATCATACATTTCTAGTTCTAGTTTGTCTTCATCCCTCAAATTATCTGCAATATACGGGATATCATCATAGGTAGCTTTTACTAAAAATAGTTTACCACTTTTGCAAAGGACATTTCTAGCCGTATAAGGTGGCAAAGCCATCATCAATTTCTTTAATAAACGCAGGGTCTTGTTTAGATGGATTCCAATATCTTGGGTCTTTCATTTTTGCTTGCAACTCTTCTAAACTTACTGTTCCTGCTACCTGACTTCCTTCTACTGGTAATGAATTTTCTTTTTGCTGATTCATTACATATTCTAAAACTTTAATTCCATCTGCTGATGTTCCAAGATTAGCAACAGAATTATGCAATTCTTCTGGAAAGTATTTCTTAGAAAACAACCCAACAGCATCTATTCTTTCTTTATGGTTATCTCCTAATTTTTTTTGCTCTTCTTCTTCTGTGGGAAATAAAGACTCAATAGCATCAACATAAATTTTTATACCTTCTTCAAATTGTTCTTGGCTATATCCATTATCAAATGCTTGCCCTGCCCACCATTGCAAAAGATTATTATCTACCGCTTGCGCTTCGTCAATTTCTTTGGGGAGCTTGTAGTCGCCGCTTTTTTCTGGACGGTTTTCGTAACGCTTGGCTTCCGCTTCTGCCAAAACTTGCTCACGAATTTCTTTATCCTTTTGACCAAGTTTTGTTTCAAGATTTTCATAAGATTTAACAAGTTCTTCTCCTGTTTTAAATTTTTCTGGCAACCATTCTGGTCGTATAGGCTCAGATGTTTCACGTGAAACATTCTCTTCTACAGTCTCTTGTGTTGTTTCTTCAGCCATTTTTATTCCTTTCATGTTTTATCATTCTGTTTTCAATTAATCCAACAATATATCTTTGTCCTTCTACATGTCGTAATACATCATTAGTAACAGCAGAACCATGTATAGATTGTGTTGTTATACTTTTAAGATATGTTAAAACTGCATTTCCTGTAGGGCTTGTAAACAAAGTATGAATGTTAGCATTTATTTGTTTTTCTAATTCAATTGGTCTGGGAAATCCATCAATACCTAAATTAGTTTGTTTATTCTGCGGCAATCTGTTGTTCTCCTTGCATTTGAGCCATTTGCTGTTGCATCTGTTGCATCTGTTGAATTTGCTGAATCATCTGATCTCGTTCTATTTTATCTCTTACAAGATTATCTGGAACACCAAATTTCTTAGCAAGATATGCGGCAGATTCTTCAGAATTAATTAAGATATTCAACATTTCTGGGCCAAATGTACCCCCTACAGTTTGCAGGAATCTAGCCATTGATGAAATATCTTGATTTGCCTGTGCCTGTGAGAGTGGAGAAACAGAACGTATTTTAACTTGCCTTCCATTTACAGTAGGCAATTCAATGCGTCCTTGTTTTTTCAGTATATACACAACTCTTTGTAATACTGGTTGTACTAATTCCGCTTGTAATCTTCCAAAAGCAGAACCAATACGTCTTGAAAGGTCAGCCATACGTTCTGCTATTTCTGTTGCAGTAGCAGGGGTACGATCTGGATTTCCAAGCATGTCATTATATAAAGCTCTTTTAATATTTAATCTCATATCTGAAAGAATTAAGTTAGCAACATCAAAAGAACCTGCGGCTCTTATGGGTTGTAAACCTCCAGAGTTAGGTGCTTTAGGTATAACAGTTCCAGGAACTAGAGATATAGTATCTGGGTTTACAATGCCGTCATCATCCATCTGGTATATGCCTGATATAGCCATCTGTGCATTTTCAAGTATAAGTTCTATAGTAAGGTTAGTAGTTTTAATTGCACTTAATGCATTAATTAATGGCCCTCTTCCATAAACCTCACCTGCACATTTAGACCAACGAAAACATATAAAAGGATTAGATCCTAAACCTTTAAATGAATCTTTGCGTATGCATGTTTTTGTAGTTGTGTCTATAACATGTAAAAGAAACACATCTTCATTTACTTGCGAATAATCTCTCGCAATAACTTCTAGTATTTTTGTTTTAGTATCTGGTGATGATTCTGTATATCTTAATAGTTCTTCTGTAAATGTACCATTGGGATATAAAATTGGCAAATCTTCAAATCTTACTTTTCTTTCTCTATAGACATGATCTATTTTGTCATCTGGCCCTGTATCTAAAACCACATGAGGTAAAGGAATAGCAGAGAAAACAACAGGATTAACAGCATCACCTTCTTGTACATGAAGTACTCCTGTACCCACAGCCAAATCCATAAAACTTTCGTGAACCTCTTGTCCAAAATTAGAGTTCTGAATAACTTCAAATACATATTCAGTAACTTCATCAAGGTCGTTATTAACACCATCCCTCTCCTCTTTTGGGACTTCGCTTCCTGCTGTAAAATCTGCCCATCTTGCAAAGTTAGGAACTAATCCAGACTGTAATCTGGATGCAAATTCCTGTACACCAACAACAGCAGTCTCATCAAATATCTTATCATCTCTTCTTTCTCCTACTGATTCAGTATAAAAAGATTCTCTTTGCGGCAACGCATATTCATAGCACTCTTCAAACAAATCTTCAAAATGTTGTCTATGTGCTTTTGCTCTATCATACTTTTCAAGATATTTTTGTGCTATTAAATCGTCCATAACTTACTCTATTCCCCCAAAATATTTATTGAAGTAACCAATACCACCACCAGTACCAGTAATTAACGACCTTCTTCCAGTGCCACCCCTGCGTTTACTAATTATTTTTTGTAACGCATCCTGTTTGGCTTTTTTTGTTTCCTGTTTTGCAATTTCCTCTTGAGACTCTTGCTCAATTTCTACTTCTGGATCTGGTTTTGGCTCTGGTTCTCTTCTTCTACCACCTAAGCACATAGATATCTCCTTTACATTCTAGCCCACAACCCTTCTCGTCTGGGTTTTTTTACTTGTCTATTACGAAAAATATCAAAGCTACCTCTAGCATTAAACGATTTTAGGGGTACTTGTCCAGAAATTAATTGTCTACCCTCTCCTGCACCTAACATTAAATACTGTAAAGCATCATGAATATGAGAAAACATATTTTTTTCTGGTTTGTCAGCATATCTTTCTCCTGATACCTGCATACGTCTGTATGCATAGCCACCTTGAAATCCTTTTATTAAACTTTGACACCTTCTATCTATCATAAAAGCAGGTTTGCCATCAGCCATTTTGGTAAGTTGTGAAGAAACAGACTCTAATCTTAAATCAACACTATTACTTGGTGCAGGATACGCAGTTAATCCTGCTCCTCTTAGTATCTGAAATGGTGTAGATTCATCTGTTTGCGCTCTAAAGTCACCTGCTGGATCACCATAAATATTAATTTCAAGGTTATGAAAACGAGTAGCTATTTCTTGTCTCAACAATTCTGCAAATCGCACAATACCCATATCAATTGCAACAATTTCAGCTTGTATTAACCATCGCCCTCTTACTTTCTGACCAAATACAGCCGCAGGTGTAAGTCCAAAGTCTATACCAATATACAAAGGCACACCAATAGCAATAGGTATTTCTTCTTCTGATACATGTGTTTCTGTTACAAACTGTGGATATACAGGTTTTCCTTCCTGTATTGTACCTAATTTATTCATTACATAAACATCTATCCAAGATTTGGTTTTGCCACGAATAAGATTAGAATAATAACTATCAAGCATGTTTTTTGTGTTTTCTGCTTTTTTATTATCCTTGTAATCATCTACTTCACCCTTATCATCAAGGGTTTCTATCATAGCAGGAGGTTGTACATAGAACTTCCAATTGTCAGGTTTGATTAACATCTTTGCCTGTTCCATAGGAATGTGATCAGGAACAGGAACTTCTCCAGACATAATGGCCCACCAGTGATCTTCTTCTGGTGCGTTGGTATCACAAATAACACCAGACCAAGTAGCACCACCATCACGCATAGAAGGAAACCTCCCACACCTCATAGTACAAGCATCAATAATACTTTTTGGTATTTCTCTTGCTTCATTTACCCAAACACCAGTAACCTCAAGAGATAATAATTTTTTTACATCTTCTGGCCTGTCTAAGGCTAAGAAAATAACCTCAATATCTAAATCACCCTGCTGAATGTGGTGTGTATAGGGAACAGACCAATGAAACTTTCCCCACACACTCTCAGGAAACCAATCTAACCAAGTCTTAATTGTTGTTGTTCTTAGTTGTGGATTGGTGTTACGAACAACAGCCCATCTTGTTTTGCGTTTTCCATCTTTATTCTTTTCCTGTTGTAATGCCCTTCTAAACAGTTCAACACAACAAGCAACAGATTTACCAGAACCAACAGGGCCACGAATACCTCTAAAAAATGTAGAGTCTTTCATAAACTCTTTAAGCACCTTGCCATCAGGTTTGTACTTAAAATCAGTCATAAAGCATCAACATTACGATCTTTACCTACCTTTAATAGCTTTTCTTTAGTGCTATCAGCAATTGTAGCTATCATTTTATCAGCTTCATAATCAGTACAAAATTGTTCTGGGTGATGCTTTAAATGCACTTTCTTAACAACTATCCTAAGTATTCTTCTTTCTTCTGGTGTTAGTTTCATTTTGTTGTTGTACCTTTTTAGCTAAAAATGTTTGAATGGGACTACTTACATATTGCATGGGTTAATGTTTTGGGTAGCCCTATGCTAAGTTAGATCTATATTCACTTTTATATCACCTGCGTGTAAATGCATGTGCTTTTCTGTAGCCTTATACCCTGCTCTATCTAGTATATCTTTGCTAGCTTCTAGCTGTACATACTCACTCTTAGCTCCATTTGCTAGCTTCATTATCTTTGCTGTTGCTATTGTAGCATTAATTCCAATCGCATTACTCACTTGGCTCATCATATACTGTTGCACATGTGGTTGCTTTAAAGCCTTCATAGCTGACACTCTACCTGATTCACCTTTAGCATATCCTGCTTCTTCTGATGCTTGTTTTATGCTACAGCCTTTTGCTACTAACGTATCCACCAATGCTGTTTGCTTCTGGGTTAAATTGCTCTTAACTGGTACTGTCATGCGTCCACTCTAAGCTAATCCAAAACACCATGTCAATACCATAATAACACAAATTCATTCGCATGATGCGAATACTTGATAAAAGCTTGAAAGCTTTTATAATTCATATCATCATCATCAAACTCCCTAGCGATTATACCCACTGCGACACGCCCAACAATCCGCAGTACTTGTAAGCCCACTTGAAGTGGTCTTCCTGCGTGGATTGATGGGGGTCATTGTGGGTTATGGCTCAATAAACCCTATAGGCAAGGGTCGCAGGCAAGTGGGCGACCTCAACCAAAATAGAAGCAACAAGCCGTTCGCACCTGATAAAAGGTGCAGACCGTTTGTCGCATGCGATTTTGGTTGACCCATAGGGTTTATTAATCCTTGGATTACCATAGTTTGGATAAAATGTATTCAGACTTCTTCATCAGATAGATGTAGTAGAAATAATCGTAGAAGTTGGTTACTTCTAAAGCAGTAAGAATCATCAGAGTTGGTTACTCTAAGAGTTGGAGAATGAACTTCAGATCTAAAACAACCCTGCTAACAACAGCCCTACTACATCTGTCTACAATATAAATATATTTCTAAATGAAAGGACTTCCAAATGGAATATACAACTAAACAAATAAATGATACAATAGAAACAATACTAGGTTTCACTGAAAAACGACCTACTGACAATGTGATCACTTGGCTCGTATATCAACAGTTCAGAGAGCTTTGTGGTGACTACCAACTCAAAGCTGAAACAAGTGAAGAGTATGACATCAAGACAGGGCAGATCCTCCCAGTAGAGTATGACCCTGTAGGTAAAAGGACATACTGGGGTGAACGCTTCTATACCCCAATCTTGAATGTACTGTCTCACTACAATGTGAATATACGAACAAAGGCAAATCAATCGCCAGTAGTTCACATGAAGACAGCGTTAGATCGTCAAAGTATTCAAGACAAAGACAGTACGGACAAGTACAAGTCAGTCAATACTTACACACATGAGGTGCAAGAGGACACTCAGGCAATCATGGACGATAACAAGCTCCAACGAGAGAGGGCTGTCTTTGAAAACAACAGAGTGGGTTTTCCTAAGTTCATGGAGTGCGAATTGGCAATGCTAGCCTGTTTCAAATTGTTCTTCAATTATGAATACATGCACTGGACTAAGCAAAAGGAGCTTGAGGAACGTACAAAGAAATTGGCAGATGACAGACGTTCAGCTAATCAGTACGTAATGGCACTCCAAAAGAAGCTAACTGAAATCAGCAACGCGGCATCAAGCCTTAAGACTGCTGACGAAAAGAAAGCTAATAGTGCTGAGTTCACAATGGTCGCCAAGATGCTAGAAGATGCTAAGGCAGACTCTGCTAAAATGGGTGAGGTAATTGATGCTGAAGTGGTATCGTAACCTTAACTGGAAGGTAAAGGAGGTGATTGAGTTCACCTTCTTTATCCACCTAATAACAGCAATCTTGTTTATAGGTTGCCTACTCTAATCCTCCGCACAACCTGGCTTACAGCTAGGTTGTGCTAATTTAGTACTCAGTTCTACACCATTGCACAGGAAGGGGGAATGCGCCCAGAAAAGAAATATTGCGACAGCAATTCAAACTCAATCTGCATGAATAAAATTATTTATTCAATATTTTTTTTATGCTAATATAATTTACAAACACAAAACTAAAATGGAGATAACAATGCCACTAGACAATACAATTGCAACTAAACCTTTGCTAGATAAAATCTATGCCAAAGAATACCACAACCCAGAAGAATATACATTCCCAGTAAAATGGGCTGACTATTGTACATCAACTATAACTATAGATGGTGTTGAACATACTGTAGAAAACAAAGAAAGCAGACAGTTAATTAATACAAGGGATATGTGTGTTGTTGGTGAACACAAATCTAAATATGTTGAACAGCTACATGAACCAATAGTAAACAAGGTTCTTGAAGTAGCTGAGAAACTACATATAGGTAAAGTCATACCCAACATTAGAGTCTATGAAAATGGACGTAAGCTAAGAGGAGAAGTGTATTTCCCAGAACAATCCTTTGATGTGCGTTCTGGTTTAAATGATACTGTTTGTTTCAAAATGGAGTTCTACAATTCATATTGTGGCAACTGGAAACTAGGGATCAAAGCCCTTGCTATGCGTTTGATATGCCTAAATGGAATGCTATATGGTCAAGCCATTACAGGTTCTGTTCTTAAACATACAGCAAACACAAACTATAACAGCTTACTTGAGAACACAAAACACTCATCAGAAATATTTATGAAGAGTGAAGATATCTACAACAAAATGTTACTATCAGGACATACAAAAACACAAGCTATGCAAATGTTTCGTAAATATTTATGTACTGATATTGTAAATGGTCAACGTAAAGTAAATGAAACACAAGTAACAATTCTAGCAAGACTATTACGAGACTATCGTAAAGAGCTTGGTCACAATGCTTGGGCTACATACAATGCTATGACTGAATGGGCAACACATACTCCTGCATCACAAGATAAGAACGCATATCGTAATGAATCGCCAGTAGCTAGAATAAATGACAGTAACAAAAGACATGGAAAGGTAACAAATCTATTAAAGCAGTGGACTATATAAAAAAAAGGGTGGACAAATTAATGTCCACCCAAGTTCCCAAACACAAAACCAATGACAACAGACAGGGAGATAAAATGATGTCATATAATACTTCTATTAACATACAAGACCTAGTAAAAGCAATGAGTAAATTATCACATGATGAAGTGAGAGAATTGGGTAAAGTAATTTTTCCTAAACAACAAATACCACAACAAGAATTGCTAGTAGGTTGTGCCATACAAGAACAAGATAGACTCACAAGTATGGTACATGAAGGTATGGAATATCAAAACGAACACAAAATTGAAGAGGACTTAAAAAACTTTTCAGCAAATTATGGAGTAATAATAGAATGAAACCAATAAAAGTAAAACGTCCTTGGCATGGTGTTGTATCTATAAGAAGTACACAATGGCAGAAAGCATGTGATGCAAAAGCAGATGTTGTCATACAATGCCAAGGTGAAGAGATGGTAGTAAGTTATGATGAACTAAAATACCTGACCCCAAGAGGTACGTTTAGAGATAAGTTTGACAAAACAAAAACGTATGGTCTTGTAGATATAAAATGGAATCCAAACCCAATCACAACACAAGGAAAATTATTATGATGTTACATGAATTAAAACAAGCATATAATATTATACTTACAGTAAGACAGTTAAAAGTTCTAACTGCTGTATCTATACTTAATAAACAATATCCAGATAAAAACAGAAGCATAAATCACACTACACATAAAAGAATAATGGAACTTTCAAAAGAAGAAAATCCATATGTAAGTAGTACTTTAAATGTTTTGCAGTATAAACATAACTGTATTGTTTCTACTCGTCATAATAGTCATGCTTTTGCTCTTGGTATATACAATACCTATGCTATCAATGAAAAAGGAAATGCAGTATTGCAACGTAATAAACAAATAATCTTTGACGCAAAAGAAAATAATGCTACAACAAGTTATTATGAAGACATACTTAGCACAACTAGAAACTCTATCGCAAACCACACATGTGGATCTAGCTTCAGCATTTAAGTTTGCAGGTATACCTTACTCTACTTACTACAGAAATATGAGAGGAGTAGAGTTAAGGTATACAACTGCAATAAAAGTAAAAGATGCCATAGAACTAATAGCCAAACACAAAGAGGTTTATAAAGACAAATGCCTTCCAAAGAAAAAAGCAAAGGGAACTACCACGAAAACAAAATAAAAGAGTGGCTAGATTCTCTTGGTGTTGTATGTACAAAGCAGATAGCTAGTGGACAGCATGGACACCTACGAGCAGACTTACGCAGTGATATAATAATCAGCTTACAAACAGAAACATTGTATGTTGAGTGTAAGTACAGAAATGTAAATAAAAAATCACGCTTCCCAAACATTTGGGAGGTGTTAGAAAATAATGACATAGCAATATTTAAAAAGAGTGAAGGAGGAAAAAATATAAAACAAATAGTATTAATGAACCAAGATGTATTTGAAAAATACACAGCACCAACACTAAACAAAAACAGAAAGGAACTGAAAAGTGAATGATGTAATAAAATTTGAGTCAAAAGCTATGGTACACATACTGCTTGCAGAAAAATGGGAAGAACCTTTGGAAACTCTTTCAGAGATTTATTCTGCTTTAGGTGCAACAGATGGTTGCAGTATAGAAAAAGGCAGATATGTTGCACAGTTTACGTTCAAAGCTGATTCCCTTGAGTCAGCAAGAAAAGCACTTGATAAGTTAGATTGGTATATGACACCTTTACCTAAACAAGAAATAAAAGATAGATTGATAGAATTAAGACATACAAAAAGATGGGATAATGACCAAGCAAAAGAAGAATCTAAACAAGCTTGCATTGCAGTAGTCTTAAGAAATCTAGCTTTGTACCCTGCTGATTTGGCAACACTGTCACTAAATACAGTTGAGAAAGTATGTATGTTTTTCCCACAATTAGTAGGCTTTGAAAGAAGTGTAAGTAATTATTTTCAAGAACGAAAATTTATCAGAAAGCTAATAATAAAAGAGCTTGACAGATTGCAATAATGCAATTAGTCTCAACCTGTCAGAACATATGACTTTTACCATTGCCTGTGTAAAAAAAAATATTTCCCCATGTGTTCTGACACCAAACATGAAAGGACAAATCATGACAGTAGTACTTACTGCGGCAGAGAAAGACCGCAACAAATATATTGGTGGCAGTGATGTTGCTAAAATTATGAGTGGAGATTGGTATGATCTCTGGTTAGAAAAGACTGGGCAAGTAAAACACCCAGACTTATCAGATGTATTCCAGGTGCAACTAGGTACAGTAACAGAAGCATTTAATATTGAATGGTTCTATAAAAATTATCTTACATGTGCAAAACAGAACAAGATAGAAGGGATAAACCCAAGACAATTATTTGGTAAAAAAGATGAAAGGTTTATGCGTGGCGAATTTGGTAAAAAAGATGAAAGGTTTATGCGTGGCAATCTTGATGATGTATGTATAGATGGTTCAGGTAGGATATGTGCAATAGAAGCTAAACATACAAGTGCTTTGGGTATGAGATTCAAGAATATGGATGAGGCAATAGAAGAGTACATGCCTCAGATGCAATTCTATCTGTACCTTCTACACCAAAATTTTTCAACTGATGATGACTACTACACAGTAGGTGGATGCTACTTCCCTATTATCTTTGGCAACGTATGGCATTGTGTAAAGGTAAGTAGTTATGCAGGGTATCAAATAGATATGGTAGATGCCATCCATAGATTTAAGAAACATGTAGATAAGTTTGACCCAAAGTGTCCAGAAGCAACAGCACCACCAAAATATAAAACAAAACAAACTGATGTAGATATAGATAAGATACCTGTAAATGGTGGTATTAAAGTTGATATGTCACAAAGCAATTCATTTATTAATGATGCAAATAACTATATCAAAACAAAAAACGAATCAGACAAAACACAAAGCAAACTAAAAGAAACAAGAAAGTTTTTATTAGAACATGTACCTGATAATGCAAGAGAAGTTTATAGTCCGCTTCTTAATATCAAGCGTGATACTAAAGGTACACTAAGAGTAAATATAAAAGGAGAATAAAATGAACACAAGACAAGATTATCAAAAACAAAACTCAGAACTATGGGACAGACTTTCAACTACTGATCCTGCTTACACAAAGAGTGTACCTGCATCATGGGGTGGACAGATAACTGCTATCAATGCTCACTACCAAGTAAGAAAGATGACAGATGAAATTGGTCAAGTAGGGAAAGCGTGGGGGTGGAATGCTACCTACGAAACAAAAGACATAAGAAGAGGAGAGGAAATAATACCTGTTGTTTTTGCTTATGTTACTATCTGGGTGGGCGAAAAGGAGAAAGCTATTGGGCCTATAGCAAGCTGTATGCCCATGATAAATCAAACAAGGAAAGACCCACGCGGTAAACTTGATGATGAAGCTCCAAAGAAAGCTATGACTGACGCACTTACCAAAGGCTTATCCCACTTTGGTTGTGACGCTGATATCTTTTTAGGTGAATGGGATAACAATAAATACGTCAACAACGATAACAATGTCACAGATCTATAGGAGGAATTATGACAGATACATATATTAAAGATAAAGGAACTATATCTGGTATTAAAAACAATAGCACAGAAGTAAAATATCAGGGTTCTGTATCTATAGAAGATGCCAACATGCAGTTTATTGTAGCTACAGTACAATACGGAAGCAAAGGTAGTAGCACTGGAATCTATCAAAGAATAGGTGAACTCAAACCTAATAGTGATAAACAAAATGAGCAAGACGGAAGGCCAGATTACAAAGCACATATCAATGTTGTACATAGACAACCTCATGATGGAGGTTACAAGACTACTTCCAAATACAAAAACTTATCTGTATGGGTGAATCAAAATAAAGAAACACAAGAAAAATATTTAGGACTAGAGTTTTCATCAAAGGATTTTTCTGATACTTCTTCTGCACCCAAACAATCTAATGCTTGGAAGTCTGAACAAGAAACACCATCCTAAAAAGATCCTCTGCAATTACTACGTTCCTAGTCCTTTCATGGTTTTTGCAGGGGATTCCATCAAATTAGAGGCTGAAATTTAGCCATACAGGGGGGTTAAATACTTTTTATATAGTATAGTAACCCCCTAAATTAAGGAGATTACCGTGTATATTACATACATTCTTGTATTAATTTCATTAGAAGCAAAACCACCATCATTATTTTCTATAGCTTTTAGAGATAAAGATTTATGCTTTGAAGTAGCAAATCATTTAACTAACAAAGGTCTTGGTGATCAATGTTTTGAAAGGTATAACTATCTTACCTACAGCATACCACCACAAAGACCAGAACAGATAGAAAGTTTACAATGACAGAATTTAGAAAACTAGAGCCAACAGAATGGAGAGAAGTAGGCAAAGATAGAAAAGGAAGAACTAGATGCGAGTGTCCTCACTGCAAACACATACATCATCTCAACTGGGAACTAACACCTGCACCTGCTAAAGTATTGTGTGGTTGTGGTATGGAAATGTTGAACCCAAAACATAAAGCAATAGTAGAAAGACTAAACAAAGAATGGGAAGAAGCAAAAGACAGATGGCAAATCAAACCTCTTTAACAGCATCACAGAATAAAAAATAAAGCCAATCTTCTGGGGGAACAAACTCAAACGGAATAGGTTCTTTATCTTCTAAATCAAAAGAAAGCTGTTCACTTGTTGAGTTCAAAATGTGGGCCGTCAAAAAATGGTCTTTGTTTTAATTTACGTTTATAATCTATATAAGACATTTGTGCTTCTTCCATAGACTTGTCCCAATTTGCTATATCTGGAACAGACCAAGCACCACCCCATCTTAAACGAAAATTCTTTCTATCTACTTGTTGACTTGCTTCCTTCATAGCATCAGCAATATCATCATATACATTAACTTCCCAACAAACCTCACCATTTACATAAGCAACAAGATCAACAGCCCAACTTGTCATATCATCCTGTAATAAATGATAACTATTCATGGTTTGAGATTTGCCTTGTTGAACTAACTCTTGTTGTCTTTGTATAGTTCTTACGCCTGTAGTTACACCAAAATCTATTTTTGTTTTTTCAATAGCCAGGATTGTAATATCTACAAGAACTTGATTAACACCTTTTAATCTTTGCAAACTTCTATTTGATAATCTAAACATTAATAATCTCCTAATGGCATTTTAAATTGTAACCCAATAGATTTATTTTTTAAACTAATATTAGGTGTCAATCTTCCAGAACCAATATCAATACCTGTTAATGGTCTTATAAAATCTAACATACTTTTTGTTCTTCTGCTTATTTCATTTGATCCCTCAGAAATGTCACGACCTTCATTTGTAACTGGAAATAATTCAGAAATACTTTTTGTTGACATTTTTTCATTATTTAAATTGGAAACAATAGATAACGGTTCTATATTTTTAAACACTTCTAATACATTTACAGGTGTAAATGCTTTCATCTGTGGTTCACTTTCCTTGGTAAAAGGAACATTATTAACAGAACTATAATCTTTAAGTTTTGCATTCATTGCAGAAAGTTCTTGAAGTTTTTTATTTATTTTTTTGTTTTCTTTTGCAATTGCTAATGCACTTTTTTTACCTTTAGCCATAACTATTCCTTACCATTTAGTTTTATGTGACCAATATCTAGCAGACATCTTACTGGGTTTAGAATCTTGAGCATTGTGTCTAGCATAATATGATTTCTTTCTTGCTTTATCTTTAGCAGATGTAGGATTTTTACCTGCACCTCTTACACCTTGTTGTCCAAATCTAATAAGTTTTAATTCATGTCCTTGTTGTGCAAGAACCATATGAGATTTTGTTTTATGATTAGGTGTACGTTTAGGTTTATTAACACCAGATAAGTTATGTTTTTTTAATAATGATTTTTTTCTATTTTCATGTGGCATTATTTTTTCTTACCTACAGGATTAAAGAATTTCTTTGCACTTCGTGTGGCGAATGATGCCGCAACTATACTGCCCAAACTTACCTGATACCAAGTTGGCATCCCAGAGAGCGCAAGGAAACCATCAGTAACTATTTGCCTACCCCACTCGCCACAAAAAGAAAGTACCATAGGTATTGAAAATAGTAAAGTCAGCCATTCATCTTTCCATGAAGATTGACTGGCTCTCATTGCGGCTAAATCCCAATCAATTTCTCCTGTTGCTTCTTTCATCTTGATGGTCGCTTCTGCCTTCTGAATAGCAGTGCGACCTTCAAGATAGGAGGAAGCTAATGAACCTACTGATGTAAGTATAGAAGTTATCACCTCTTTTTCTTTGCCTTCATTATTTTATCTTGCAATGCTTTTGGCAATGTCTTTTGTTTTTTAGTCATTCCTTTTTTTGGAGGTCTACCTTTTTTAGACCCATATGTTCCTTTACCCATTGGCATAATTTAGCTCCTATATTTTCTGGTTTTCTTTGCGATTGACTTAGGTTGCGCAACAAACTGCTTTCCTCTTTTATTGCCCTTAGCTTTTGCTCTGTTTGTTGCCGCTTTCTCCGCAGGAGTAAGAGCTTTCCATGCGGCATCTGGCAGGTAACGTCTTTTACCTTTTGACGGTTTACCTGATGATGTTCTCCATTTTTGTTTACCCCAATTTTTTAAACTCTTTTGTGATTTGGCAAGAGCCATTATCTATAACCCCCACCTTTAGCTTTGTATTGTTTTGCAAGCATTTGTGCTTTTCTTGCTGACCATTGTCCTGCTCTACCACCTTTTGAACCTGCTTTAATTTTAGTAAATAACCTTTTTCTCATAGTTGGTTTGGTATAATTTCCTGCTTTATTTACTGTACTCATTTACCATTTCCATTTTTTATAAATACATTACTTGCTATAAATGCACCTATTATACCCATATTACTTAGTACCCAAGTATTACCTATAGATGACAAGTGGTCAAGTCTTTCAAGACTAACTAAATCAGACATTAACACACCAATATAAACTGTTACAGATATAGCAGAGAACCATACCATGTATCTTTGTTGGTCTTCTTTGGCATTATTATTTTCAAGCCTAAGTTTTTTTTCTTCTATTTCTAGTTCTTCTAATTCTTCTTGTGTCATAATTATTTCCTATCTAATAAAACTAAACCATATGTAAAAGCAAAAAGAATAGCAGTACCAATACCTATTGTACCTATACCAACAGCCCACAATATAATTTTTTCTTTTCTTTCTTGTGCTTCATATACCTCTTTCTGTCTGCGTTTACGAATCTGTCCCTCCATAGCTATAAGTTCATCCCATGCTTTAGTGCCATGAGTGAACATTATAAAAGTTTTGAGTTCGTCTCGTTGTTGGTCTAATTTTTTTTTAGCGGCGAATGCTTCAATAGCTTCCTGCTCTATTGATTGACTATAAAAAACTTTAGTAAGTAATGAAGGATTCTTAGCTCGTCTTTCTATATTAGCTACATCAGATACAGCACCCATCCATTTAGATAGGTCTTGAGTCATAGACTCTAATTCTCTACCTGCCATGAACGCTTTTTTAATTCCCCCAAATGCGGCAGTTGCCGTTGAGATAGCCGCACTTATAGTAAGAGGATCCATGTGTTAGTCAGCGTCCTTTATTGTTAGTGTACCTGCTTTGACTTGTTTCATTATCTCGTCATAGTGGCGATTGCCTTCTGATATAGGTACACCCATTTGCTCACCATCAATCGTAGCTTGAATAGACCCAATCTCATCTTTATCTGGAGTTTTTTTAATATATTGTGCATTTTCTATTTTCATAACTCAGCATCCCATTTTGCTCGTCCATAAATATAATTCCAGATAAATGAATGATTACCTCTAATTGTAGCAGAGTTGTTATAGGCAGTACTTAAAAGCCAACCATCTACGACTGTTGATCCATGTCTAGTAGTAGCATTTCCAGTATTAACCCCAATCGCAGAAGCAGATAGTGTTGGTGCTTGTCTCATAAACTCTGTAAAAGGAGTGTTATAATAATATGCTAAAGCATCTGCTCCTGAATAAGCACTGCCTTTATCAAAATAAATATCTTGGTATTGATAGTACCTTTGACACTTAGTTAGTGTAGTACAATATGGTTCATGCTCAAATTCCGTAGCTTGTTCTCCAATTTCATACTGCAAGCCCGTCAGTTGAAATGTTGCGTTGTCAGTAGTAACAACTCCATCTTGTGCATGACCGTATGCCCAACTGCCGTTAACATGAGATATCCAATTATTTTGATTAGAACTACCTCCGTCATACGTTGAACCAGAAGCAAGTTGCCAGATAAAACGTAACCCTTCACCATTGTCGTTGTTTATTGTGCCTGATGTGTTGGGAGGTATTGTCCAAGTGACATATTGCCATGTGTTTGCAGAAGCAATAGTATAAGTATTTGTAACCGTTTGATTTGCGTCAGCCGCATACAAAGTTATTCCAAAAGTTCCTGTGACTGATGATTTAACCCAAAATGAAAGAGTAGTATATTTTGCATCAGAAGTTCCATATTCCAAAGACTGTAGATTTTGAGCTTCTATATTATGCCTAATAGAATATAATTCGTTTGAATCAATAGAAGTTTCTGGTGTAGTTGTTGTCCATTTAATACTCCTTGTTAAGCCAGTGTTATCAGGAGCATCCGCAACAGTCGTAAACGTTCCAGCCAACTGATCCATATTAGAAAGCAAAACATGAAAACGGTCTGGAGCAAAACCTTCATTAGTTGAACCAGCAGAAATACTTAGATCGTTACGTTGTTGAACTTGTGCCGCACCATTTATAATAAAATTTTTATTAGCTAACGAGCTACCATTGTTTACGTTGCTTATGAGGTCAGCTAATTCTCTGGCTTTGGTCATACTATTCTCCTAATCCGTCCAAGGGGTAAACTGTTGTAGACCATACTGCACTGGAACTAACACAGTTTCACTTCCACTAAATGTTATATCCTTCTGAGCTATACCTATAATCATACAAAGCTTGTCTGCCTTCTGACCTATCCCTGCCGTAGCTGACGCACATATACCATCACCTACTTTAATGTTGCCGCCAGAACCATTACAAAGAATATGTCCGTCACCTAAAACTTCTGCTTGATGTAAATTATTTGCATAAGTTCCAGACTGCGGAAGCATATCAACATTCGTTACTTTTCCAGAGTATGTACCTAATAACTTTCTTGAATACTTAGTAGAAGATTTTTGAACAACATATCTTATGCCTCTTTCTAATGATGCTCCTGCATTATTAGTTTTATAATAAACTAGAGTTGTTTCTAAAAGAGTGCCGTATGGATAACCATTAGCATTGTCTGCATCTGGTAAAGAAACTTCGTGTCCTGCTGTAAAAGCATTATAAGAAACAGTACCACCAGAGAATGTTATACTTCCTTGCCCTGAACCATCACCATCATCAATAGCCAAAACTACATTTGTACCAGATGCGTCATCTTTACCAATTTTAACTCTTATTCCAGACCTATTAGTATTGTCACCATCATTAAAAACATTCAAAGCATAGCTTGCTACATTCCCATATATTGTTTGTTTGCCATCTGGTTCTACATAAAATACAGTATTGCCGTTTAAATACATTGCCGCTTCAGTATCCTCATCAATCAACAATTGATTATCGTTATCAATACCAAACCTAGCATTTCCAGAGCCATCATTATGTATTACATGAGTACCAGTAAGTTTTAACTGCTCCACATAACTACCATTCTTTATTTGTTGAATAGTAATTTCACCATCCTCTGTTCCATCACTAGCATCACTTATTTTAGAAAAAATTGTAGAATAATTTATATCTTCATTAGCATCATTTAAACCACGAAAGTCTATTCTACCTACACCATCTCCGTCAGCCGCACTACTAGTAGACTTTCTATGTAAAACTAAATCTGGTGCAGAACTAGAGCTAGTATTCGTGTTTTCAATTATTACTTGGTCTGTTGTGCTATCACCAGTAATGTGTAATGTTCCTGCCGTTGGACTAGCAGTACCTATGCCCACCCTGTTGTTAGAACTATCAACCTTAAACGTAGGGCTATCTACGCTAAAGTCACCAGTGAAAACTCCACTATTAGTTTCAAATGTTGAGAAGCTCACAACCTCTAATATGTCTCCAGTACTAGCACCACTTGCCAAAACAACATCAGAACCATTGGTAGCTGTAAAGTCTGCTGAAGCTAATTTAATTCCATTAAGATATATGTCTAACATACCTACAGTATAACCAGAAGTCGCAAAGGAAGTCTGCCCAGAAGTAGCAGTAAATGTATCTCTTGTCTGTGTTGCTTGTGGGGTGGGTATGTTCCCTAGATATCCTGCCATTACTTTATCTCACCTGCTTTATCTCTTGCGGCTCTATCTTTATAATCACTTCTAGCAGTAACTAATTTTACAAAGTCTGCTTGATTACTTGGGATTGGGTCTGTGAAACTATCATCATTCATAAGTTTCGTTGTCCACTCAGACTGCATCCTTTTCCAACAGTTATTTACCTTGCCTGTCATTGCCGCCTGTAACCACGCATCTAGGTCTAGCAAATCATTCTTCAGAATTGTTTGTTCTGTGTCTGTAAGTTCTACAGTTAATGTTAGTTTTGCCATTTCTTTCTCCTTAACATACTAAATAGCCAGAAAAATTTGTCCATGTTGCGCTACCTTCTACGTGACTGTGGTTAGGACTGCCGCCATACTGTTTGATTTGGAGATATGCAGTGTCACTTGCATCCATGTCCGTCAAAAAAGAACTACTCCAAGTCCAAAAAGCAGGGTCTGAACTAAAGTCGTCTGTTGCTAATAATTTATAATGATCCCTGTTAGAAGTTCTAATATATAACAAATAATATTCAGCACCATTATCAACCAAATCTATTCTTACATGAGCGTTAAATTGGTATTTTCCTGTTACAGGTGCAGTGAATGTGTTTGATGAAAAATCTGCATTGTTGTCAAAGACCTCCGTGTCAAAGGTAATAGTTGTGTCAACATTTCTATCAAAGTCTTGACTAGCAGATTTTGCAACTAAAAAAGCAGATTGATTAGGCATAGTCACATGACCATCTGCATCAATCCTCATACGCTCTGTATCTTCAGTTTCAAAAGTCATAAAGTTATCGCCATTGGTGCGATTGCTAGTTATTGAAACAGAATTAGCATCAGAGTTTGCATCAGTACTATTTATCATTCTTATCTTACTACCAGTGCCACTAGCAGTAGCATTGTTTCTAATTTGTAAACTTTCACTAACTGAACCAGAAGCAGTGGTAACAATTTCCGTTGTAGTATGTGGAGAAGCAGTACCTATACCAACTCTATTATTACCGCTATCTACTTTTAGTGTAGAAGTATCAACAGTCATATCTCCTGT
>CEPF01005389.1_pt1 | contig 31558 bp, 49 predicted proteins | sample 530441 | NCBI WGS metagenome assembly CEPF01 (sample SAMEA2620094, study PRJEB7988) | marine metagenome | biome: marine biome (ENVO:00000447); feature: deep chlorophyll maximum layer (ENVO:xxxxxxxx); material: "saline water (ENVO:00002010), including plankton (ENVO:xxxxxxxx)" | depth 25 m
AGAGAAGAGCGAGGGTCTTGAGATTTATTGCATCAAGCCTTACCGTGCAGGATACTACTACTACTCACCCGTAGACTATCAAGGGGGTATCCCTTACGCAGAATTGGAGGAAGAGGTAGCAAACTACCACATCAACAACATTAAGAACGGCTTATCGCCTTCTATGTTGATTAATTTCAACAACGGAATACCACCCGAAGAGGAGCGTGAACTTATTGAGCGCAGAATCATTCAAAAGTTTGGAGGGACATCAAACTCTGGTAAGTTCATCTTGGCGTTTAACGACAACAAGGAGATGGCTGCAAGTATTGAGCCTGTTCAGTTGAGTGATGCGAGTGAGCAGTATCAGTTCTTAGCAGACGAGAGTATGCGTAAGTTGATGGTAGCCCACAGGGTTACCTCACCGATGTTGATGGGTATTAAGGACAACACAGGGTTGGGTAACAACGCTGATGAATTGAAGACGGCAAGTCTCTTGTTCCACAACACGGTAGTACGCCCATTCCAAGAGTTGATTTTAGATGCTATTGATGACATATTAGCCGTTAATGGCGCAAGTCTTAATCTATACTTCAAGACACTACAACCTTTAGAACTGCAAGTAGACATTACTGAGGAGCAAAAGGAAGAGTTGAGTAGTGATTGCGGATGTAAAAAGGTAAGTTTAGCGACTAAGCAAATTGATGGTAGAATAGCGTATGATACAAAAGAAGAGGCTGAATTAGTTGCAAAAGAATTAGGTTGTGAAGGGTATCACACTCACGAACTTGATGGACAAACTTGGTATATGCCTTGCGAAACACACGACCTAAAAGAACCCTGTCAAGATGGATACGAAATGATAGGCTTCAAGATGAAGAATGGCAGGAGAGTACCTAACTGCGTACCTATTAAGGCTGAAGAACAGTTAAACGAGGATAGCCGCCCTTTTCTTGATGACGAGTTAGCCCACGAGATGTTAGATGCATTGGCTGACTTGGGAGAGGAAGAACTTAATGAGGAGTGGGAACTCGTAGATGCAGAGATTGTAGGAGATGACGAACCTGAAGACTTTGATGTAGAGGGATACCTCAACGGATTAGTAGAATTGTCAGCAAAACAAGATAGCACTCAAGACGATGAGATGTATAAGGTGCGATACAAGTACACTAAGGGGACTAAGAAGACCGCTAAGGGCAGTTCTCGTACCTTCTGCAAGACTATGTTGTCGCAGGGAAAATTGTACCGCAAAGAGGACATCGGTATGATGAGTGCAAGAGGCGTGAACAAGAAGTTTGGTCACAAGGGTAGAAACTACTCTCTATTTAAGTACAAGGGAGGGGTAAACTGCTACCATAGATGGGAGCGTAGAATCTACAAAAAGAAATTGAAAAAGAATGGTGAGCCTTATGGTGGAGATGCACTACGAGGCACACGATATGTAAATGTTAACCAAGCGGTACGAGCAGGTTTTAAGTTGCCCAAGAACCCTAAAGAGGTTGCGGTAGCACCTATTGATATGCCGAGACAAGGACACCATCCTAATTACGGAAAATAATGGCTAAAGTATTATTCATAAAAAGAGATGACTTGGTACGCAATAGCGTACTATCTGGTAATGTAGATAGCGACAAGTTCTTGCAGTTTATTGAGATTGCACAGGAAATCCACATCCAAAACTACTTGGGCACGAAGTTGTACGATAAACTGCGTAATGACATCATTGCGGATACGCTTCCTGCTGCCTATGCCACCTTGTTGGATGACTATGTACAACCTATGTTAATCCATTGGGCTATGGTAGAATACCTACCTCACGCTGCCTATACTATATCTAATGGTGGTGCGTACAAGCACACGGCAGAGAACTCTATTGCGATGGAGAAGGAGGAAGTAGACTTCTTGACTAATAAACATAGAGACATTGCAGAACACTACACTCGTAGGTTTATTGATTTTATGTCTTTCAACCTAAGCACATATCCAGAGTATAACACAAATAATAACGATGACATACACCCCGACAAAGATGCAGTCTTCAACGGATGGGTCTTGTAAGAAACGATACAAGGTCAAGGAGGTTAACTTAAAGAGGTTGCAGAAACTCGTAAAAAAATTAGAAAACAATGGGTAACGGCTACGGAGCAATATACGGAAGCACTTGGTGGGGTTCGCAGAACGCTATCAACTTCAATGAGATTAGTTACTACATCTACGCAGTAGACCAACTCAAGACAAGAGCGTTGGCTGATGGTGCTGTGATGGAGGGCTTTGGTTGTGCGAGTGAGGCTATCCGTACTATGGGAGATAGAGATACAGCAGAGGAATTGTTCGTTGCCTACAACACGAGGGTAGTTGCCGATAGTGGTTCTACGGAAGCAAGAATCTGTACTATTAAAGAAATAAGTTTACTACGATGAGCATATATAAGTCAAGCAGTTTAGCAATGATTCCTACCGCCTATAAGGATGGGAAGTTGTATAGTGTACGCCCTACTGATGGAGATGGGGACTTTACTTTTAGTAGGGGTTCAAATCTTGCTGCTACGAGGGTAGCCTCATCGGGGTATATTGAGAAGGGTAGAGAGAATCTTATCTTACAATCTAATGCTATTACTACATCGCCTTGGACTGGCACAAGGATATTTAGTCAAACACAGGGGCATACAGGTTACGATGGTTCTAATGATGCTTGGTTAATTATACCGAATAGTAGTAATAATACACACTATAAATTGCAAGTAATAAGCGTATCAAATGGTATTCAAACAATTTCGGTATATGCAAAAGCAGGTGGTTACGATTATTTTTCTATTCGTGATGCTTCTGCATCCGACACTTATGGCAGATTTGATTTAGCAACGCAAACAACATCAACTGATGGAAGTAATGCGATAGAAAGTAAAATGGTAAGCCTTGGAGGTGGTTGGTATAGATGTTCTTTGACATTAAATAGAACTTCTGGAGGTTCAAACAACCTTATAATCTATGTAAGTAATGCTTTTGGAAATAAACCTGCCTATGCAGGAGATGAAGTAAGTGGTGTGTACTTTCAAGACTTCCAAGTAGAGCAAGGATTAGTTGCTACTGACTACATTGAAACAGGAGCAACTACTGCAAAAGCAGGAATCTTGGAGGATATGCCTCGTTTAGATTATAGTGGTGGTGCTACTTGTCCAAGTCTTTTACTTGAACCACAACGCTCAAACCTTATGGTACAAAGCGAGGGGTTCTCTACAACTGCTTGGACAGATAATGCAACAGATACAAATGTAACTGCAAATGCTACAACATCTCCAGAGGGGTTACAGAACGCAGCAGAGATAGAGTTTACTTCATCAAGTGCGGAAATATACGACCAATTTACTAATGTCGCATCTTCAATGCACATTGGTACAATGTTCTTGAAAAATAACGGAGTAAATTTTGTTGAGTTAGAATTAACAGGTGGTGCGCCATCTATTGCTGCTGAAGTAACCATTGATTTAAGAGATGGCACATTGAGTAATCAAGTAGGAGACTATACACCGACTATTGAGGATTATGGTAATGGATGGTGGAGAGTGGCTATTGGAGATACAGGAACCGCTACAATCGCAACACCTGCCTACAAATTAAAATCTGTAGGCTCTAATACAGGTTCTTTTTATGCCTTTGGCGCACAAGTTGAAGCAGGAAATTATCCTACCTCCTATATACCCACCTACGGAAGTAGTGTTACGAGGTCGGTTGATGTGTGTGAAGATGCAGGTTCATCTACAACATTTAATGATAGCGAAGGTGTTTTGTTTGTTGAGTTTTCGGCACTTGCTGATTCGGGCAGAGATAATCAATGGAGATTTTTAATTAGCGATGGCACTAATAATAATAGAATACAAATTGGTTTACCAAACGCCACAAACAATTTATATGCATCTTGTATAGCCAGTGGTGTTACATCAGCAGATATGACACACACTTTAAATAATGCCTCATCAAATCATAAAGTTGCTATAAAATACAAAGCAAACGATTTCGCTATGTATGTTGATGGCGTAGAGGTAGATGCCGATACAAGCGGTTCAACGCCGACAGGTTTAGATATATTTGATTTCTACCGAACTCCAAATAATAACAACTATGTTGAGGCGAATGTGAAGCAAGTTATTTATTTCCCAACCGCATTAACGGATACTGAATTAGCATCCCTAACAACTTTGTAAGATATGAGCATTTACGATAAAGCGAGTCTTGTACTCATTCCTTCGGGAACAAAAACATCAAAGGTCTATTCGCAGAAACCTGTTAGTGGTGATGGTGATTTTACCTTCTCTCGTTCTACTATGGCTACGAGGGTTAATTCAAGTGGTAACATAGAGAAGGAAACGCAGAACCTGTTGCTCCAGAGCAATAGTTTTGATACTACTTGGACTACATCTAACGCACCTACTCTTACATCGGGGCAGAGTGGTTATGATGGTACAAGCGATGCTTGGAAAATAGAACTAACGGCTACTTATGGTCAAATTATACAGAGCATCTCTATTAGCGGTTTAAATTGTACCTCTATATATGCGAAGGCAGGAACCATTAATTTTATTCGTTTGCGTATTGATGGCTCTCCTAATTCTATTGTAGACTTTAATTTAACTGACGGCAGTACTGCGTATTCTTCTGGCAATGTATATGCAACCTCCACTTCAGTAGGTGGTGGGTGGTATCGTTTGAGTATGGTAAGCAATGTATCGTCTTCTACCCTTCGCATCTATCCTCTCATTGCTGCTAATGATTTAAGCGGTACAAGTGGAAACATCTACATCCAAGATGCTCAATTAGAGCAGGGGCTTGTAGCAAGAGATGTTATCACTACAACTACAACTGCCGTAGAGGGAGGTATTACTGATAATGTACCAAGACTTGATTATAGCGGTGGGGCTACCTGCCCTTCTCTCTTGTTAGAGCCACAACGCACCAATAAGATTACGCAGTCCGAATACTTCCAATCAACAAGTTGGACTGATAACGGGAATATCTCTTATGACTTTGGTTACCTTGCTCCTGATGGAACTAATAGTGCGTATAAGATAACAGGCAATGATAATGGGAATCTTTTATTTGCAGGTGTATTAAACAACGATACTCGTAGTGTATTTGCAAGAACCACAAGTGGTACAGGAACGCTTCAGTTGTTGAGTTATTTTGGAAATACAAACAACACCTTTACAATTACTGAAGAATGGCAAAGATTTGAAATATCAAGCGTTACTACATCTATAGGTGAAACCAACTTTTATTTGGCGGATTTTAGAGGCAGCACCTCGCTTGATGAGGTTATTCTATGGGGGGCACAATGTGAAGTAGGAAGTTACGCAACAAGTTACATCCCTACCTTTGGTAGTGCGGTAACGAGGAATGGAGACAACTACCTTCTTGATAATATGGCAACCAATGGTATAACTAATGATAGTGCTATTAGTTTTTTCATTGATGCTGAAGCGGCTGTTGATACCGCCAATACATATATAGATTTGTTTGCGTTAAAACTTTCAAGTGGAGAGAACCTCCGTATTGAATCAAGAATTAACGATAGGTTTTATGTGCAATGTTCTTCGGGATTTGTCAATTCAGGAGACAGCCCTAACTCATACTCTTGGCTTGCTCCATCAGCAGGTCGGGCAAAAATCTTATTTACTATGACATCAGCGCAGTTAAAACTATACTATAATGGTAGTTTGCTTGAAACTTGGGATGGTTCGTATAACATAGACTTCAATCAGTTTAGGTCGGATGTGAGTCAAGCAACCACTCAATTAAAAAATAATGTTAATCAAGCATTGATTCTAACATCTGCAATATCTAACCAAGAGGCGATTGACCTAACAACAATATAATATGAAAACATTTAGAAAATACTCATTTGGCTCTAAAGGAGCAGCAACAACTAAAATCAACGCATTAGGCGTAGATGAGGAAGGAAACCCTACACACTCTCACGCTATCGTACATCTTGGCAACCTTGTTGAGCAAGAGGCGGTACTAAACGAAGAAGGTGAAGTAACTACTGAAGCCGTACTATCTTCTACCTACCACATTGATGTATTGTGGGATGGTGAGCCTGTAAGTAGTTGGGATAGTTCTATGATATGGTGTGCGCCTATGGGCGTTCATACATTCGGTAGTTCAAGTGCTATTGCTGAGTGGACTGAAAAGTGTAAGGAGTTGCATCCTTCATATTTCCCTGAGCCTGAAGAGATAGAGTAATGAACGAACACGACCCGAACTACATACCCTCAAGAACATCTCCCAAAGGGGATAGGAGAGGTTGCCTATGTTGGGAAACCTCAACCTATTCTATAGAGTGTTGTGATGGCAGCGTAAGAGCGCAAGGTGTAGGGAGCATATATTTAGATGACTAATGAGGCTATCCAACAATCTAACATTAGCAGAGGTAACGAAATCAGCAACGGCTAAAAGAAAGGGAATCTCCAATGAACCGACTATTGAGCATTTGGAGAATCTAAAGGCTCTTGCTCTTAATATCTTTCAGCCTTTGCGTAATTATTTTGGAGTACCTATTACGGTCAGTTCTGGTTATCGCTCTGCTGAACTCAACAGTCTTATTGGCGGCAGCACCACATCGCAGCATTGTAAGGGGGAAGCGATAGATATAGATGTCTACGGAAACCTTACAAACGCTGATGTATTCAGTTATCTTAGGGAACACACAAACTTTGACCAACTGATTTGGGAGTTTGGTGACGAAAAGCAGCCTGATTGGGTGCATTGCTCGTATAAAAGATTAGGTAGAAATAGAGGCGAAGTGCTACGAGCGGTTCGTGTAAACGGCAAAGTAAGATATGAAATTTACGGAAATAAGTGAGGATACAGTTGTAGGACTATCGTTAAAGACAGTAGGGGTAATTATCGCAGCAGTTGGTGTGGTAACGCTCGGCTACTTTGACCTACAAGCAGGTATTGAAGAGGCAAAAGAATTGCCTGTTCCCGTAATCAGCCGCACCGAATACGACTTAAAAGATGAGTTGGTTAGAGAGACCATTATGAACACTCAAGAAGATGTTGAGGATATAAAGAATCAACTTGACAAGATTGAAGAGCGTTTGTTTGAAATGAAATGATATGAAAAATCTTATCCTCGCTTGTGTACTAATTTTTTTGCCATCTGCAATAAACACAAATCAAATCAATATCAAAGGAGTTGCAGTAGTTCACTACAATGCTACTTGGAACGAGAAGAACAACTACACATCAGTAGCGAAGATAAAAGATGCTAAAATCCTTACGGCTTGGATAGATAAGGATGACACTATAAAAGAATCGGAAGGCATACGCTCCTTGCCTACAGTCATATTGTATATGAACGGCAAAGAGATAAAACGATGGGAAGCAGGATTGTCTTTCTCTCTTTCCGTACCACTAAGCGAGATACAAGAGGAAGTAGATGCCTTAACAGGAGCAGATAAATGGTAGGACTAAGAAACACACTTATTACATTGTTTATATCAACCTCAGCCTTTGGGCAGGGGTTGTTGAAGTATAGCACTATGTATAGTAGTGTATATGGCGCATCTCCTATGGAGGCGCAAACCGAATACTATGTAACACAAGGAGGTGACCTTAGCGATGTAACTATTGAGAATCCCTTTGACTATAGATACACATTCGGTATCCGTAGAGTAGCAAGATACGATTATGAAAACAGGCAGAATCGTTTTTATGACGGACACAATCAATCTACGACTTCCTTATCAGCAGCCGTAGGTGCGGTAAAAGGATGGGAGTATTTGGCTCAGTACGATAGAGGCAGACAACAAGGTAGAGACTACATCAACCAAAGATACTTCCTACGCTATCTACACAAGCACTTTATGGTCAAGGGTGAGTTATTTAAGCAAGGATTGGTAGACCTTAACTACACGCAGATAGAAACCAGAGCGAGATTGCATTTAGGAGAATTAGACTTCTCTATTGGTATAGCAGGAAGGCAGAACAAAGCATACGGATACAACCCTATCTCTATTTACTTGCAGAATAATGCGTGGTGGGATTTAGCCCACGAGTACGGATACCAAGACATCTACTATCAAATTGACTATGACAATGACGATGAGATTGACAACTTTGATTGGTATTGGATTAAAGATGGTGAGCGTGTAGCGGATACTGATGAGGACTTCCGTAAATACATCTATGGTAGTATTGTAAATGATTATAACAAAGCACGATTTGATGAGGTAGGAACTCTTGCATCTTTATCTGCAATCTTTGGGGTAGACTACTACCACTACACGGAAAACTTTTGGATACACTCTTGGTCATCTATACTGCCTTACCATACACACATCTTGGGGAACGAGGAGTTCTCCTTCAATAATTTTGTTGACGGCAACCAATGGATAGACTACACCTTTGGAGCAGTTCTTGGTTACAAGATAGGATTGCGTTGGGGTATCTTTGCCGAAGGCGAGTATATGCAGTATTGGGATAGGGAAGTCTTCACTATCAAGGCAGGTATCAATTACCAAATTAGATAATAATTAAATCAAACATAATGAAACATTTACAGGTATTTTGGCTATGGGTCAAAGAGACCAATAAGCGATTTTGGTGCTATTGGTTAGGGTTTACTGAGGTAGACGAGAAAGTGTTATCAGCATACGCTGAGGCAAGAGGTAGATATAGAAACATAGTAAAAGCAGTAAAGGGAGAATAAATGAATATGACGGACTTTGGATTTACAGATTCCTTAGAGGATTTTGTAGATGAGTTAACGAAACAAGACCAACCAACCTGTAACATAGATAACCCTGAAGATTGCGAAGCCTGTGGCAGTTAAGTATTGTATAACCGAACCTAAAGAATGTACTTGTAAAAGAAATTGTAATGAATCCACTAATAACAAAACTACTCGGAAAAAGCGCACAAGAGACGATAGAAGCCGTTTCTAATGTCGTAGATAAGTATGTATCCACTCCAGAGGAGAAAGCCGCTATAAAGGCTTCTATTGAAGCCGAGATTAGCAATAGATGGAATGCTGATATGAACAGCAATAGTTGGTTAAGCAAAAATGTCCGACCACTAACGCTGATTGTAGTGGTTGCGTTCTTGGTGTTTATGACCTTCTTTGATGGTATGGGATGGGTAGAAGTAGATAGTGCTTGGGTACAACTCTGGAATATGTTAAGCGTTACGGTAGTAGGTGGTTACTTTGCAGTACGCTCTCTTGACAAAAGAGGTAATGTTAAATAATCGTTGATAACATATAGTGTATTTAGTTGGAGGGTTTAACCCTCCTTCTTTTTTTATTATATATATATATTATATATAAAGAGATATAGTATATATAGATATATAGAGACCTATAGGTCTCTTATTATATATAGATATATAGTAATATATATAGAGGCATCCGCCTCTTTTTTTTTGTTCCTATGTTGTATGTTAAGATTTTTGTTTACATTCGTATTAAATCAAAACAACTATGGATATTAAAGACCAATACTTAGACTTATGTGAGGCTCGTGTTGAAGCACTCACAAACGAAGTAAGACTCCTCAAGGAGTACATCATTAGAGATGCCTCTCTAAAAGGAATTTCTGCTCAAGCAGCGATGGATATGTTTAAAGCGTTCAAAGAGAATGAAACCAAAATATAAAATCTCGGAATACCCAGAAGAATATGAAATCAACGAAATCACCTTACGAGACCACTTTTACCTCCACTTCGGATTCTATGACGATAGGAGATTACGCTACAGGGGAAGTTCCTCCCAACTCGCCAAATACCACCAAAAACAAATTGACACCCACCTACTATATAGGTAAGTACAAAGACATTGAAGCCTTTGATGTTTGTATGGACTTTCAAAGAGATAATTACAACTTGGGTGTAGCCATTGCTTACCTCCTACGAGCAGGTAAGAAGGAAGGCAACCCTATGGAACAAGACATCCAAAAGGCTATAGACCATTTAGAAAAAGAATTAGAATACTTGGCGTATGACGAATACCGTAGAACTTCTGCTGAAATTGCCGAAAACTATAAGTCTTAATACACTTTATGCAGGTAAACATTGGACATATCGTAAGAAGGTTAAAGATGCGTACAAGAAAATCGTTGAGGCTGCGTTGGCTGATTATGACCACTATAGGGCAAAGAGTTGCACTATCTATATTCGGTATAATACTCGTGCCGATGTGGACAACAATGTTCTTGTTTCAAAATTTGTTGCTGATACTCTCGTTGCTAATGGATGGATTGCAGACGATAGTCCTAAATACTACAACAAACTTACTATCGCATTTGACCCATCAGTTGAAAAGAATTATTGCGAGGTTAGGGTTACCCTCGTAGATTGTATGTTAAGCGAATCGGAGGACTGACCCACCTCCTTTTTTATATCTATATTATGACACCAAGAGATTCTTGTTCTATTTGTGGAACTGAAGATGATGATGATATGACTCACGGAGTCTTCGGTATTATGCCTGTAGCGTTCTGCACTTGGTGTAGAGAAGGGATTCATTCATATTGTGACTACATTAAGATAGACGAATAAACATTTTAATTAACTTTGAACTATTAACTAAATTATATAACGATGACAAAAACATCTATTGTTAAGGACATCAAGTCCGCAGGTCAGCCCTACGAAGGGCAGTACGGAACTCTATATGGGTTCTATGTAACATTTGAGAATGGAGACAACGGGAAGTACAATTCCAAGTCTCAAGACCAAACGAAGTTTGTAGTTGGTCAAGAAGCGACCTACGACTACATCCCACGAGAGTACAACGGCAAGACCTACTACACGGTCAAGCCTGTGAATCCTCAGTATGCAAACAACACTCCATCAACAGGAGGTGCAACACACACCTCAAAAGATGAGAGTATTATTCGTCAAACTGCACTAAAGGCAGCAGCCGAGTTAGGTGGTACACCTCAACAAGTTATTGCGAATGCACAAACATTTGCTGATTGGGTAATGAAGAAGCAGTCAGCCCAAGCGACTTCATCTCATCAGCAACACTTTCAAGGTAGAGAAGAACCTGTAGGCAACGATGGGTTGCCGTTCTAAAGAAAGTATCTATATTAGGGGGGCGCATTTGCGCTCCCTTTTTTAACACCTAAAACACTCTATGGCTAAAATATCATACGCTTCAGTCTTTGACAAACTTGACCAAGTTAGAATGGGTAAGGTTAAGGAGGGATTGAAGTTTGGGCAATGGAATCTTGATGCTCATTTAAGATTTAAAAGAGGCAACTTTAACATCGTTCTGGGACACGCCAATGTCGGTAAAACCTCAGTAGTGCTTTACTTAATGTTGTTGCAATCAATCGTTAACGACATAAAGTGGTTGGTCTTTAGTTCCGAAAACACACCTGTATCACTTATAAAAAAACTAACCGAGTTTTTCTTAGGTAAGCCTATCAATAAGATAGAAGAGGATGAGTTCTATATGGCTCAAGACCTTGTGCTACGCTACTTCATTATTATTGACACCGATAAGAAGATGTACACCTACAAGGACTTACTTGAGGAGGCTACTGACATCTATCACGAAGAAGGGTTTGATGGATTCTTTATTGACCCATACAACTCGTTGGTGAAGGACAAGGAGATGTTTAAAACACTTGGCGGTCACGAGTACGATTATGAGGTGGCTACTCACTTTCGTAATTGGGCAAAGCAACACGATGTAAGTATATGGTTGGCTGCTCACGCAGTCACTCAAGCATTGCGTATGAAATATGCACAAGGACACGAGTATGCAGGTCACCCTATGCCTCCAAGTGGAGCAGATATTGAAGGAGGTGGTAAGTGGCAAAATCGTGTTGATGATATGGTTGTATGCCACCGTTTGATTTCACATCCTACGGAATGGATGTACACTCAAATTCATATTCGCAAGATTAAAGAAGTTGAAACAGGAGGTAGACCTACTCCTTTGGATGAACCTATAAGATTTCGTAGCCTACCTAACAATGTAGGATTTGAAATACACGGAGAGAATCTTATATCTATGAAAGAAAAGAAACAGGGTGACTTACCTTTTTAGTATATTGAGCGAATGAAAGAAGAAGACTACGGATGGGTTAGAGGAGGAAGTAAGAGCATTGCGCTTCTCTGGTTACGGCAAAAGAACCAAGACCTAATGAATATCGCTAATTCACTAAAGCCACAAGACACGAATGATGAATATGAAATGGACATCTTCATAGACCTACTCGGTATCTATAGTGCTATGACTACGGCTATAGAGATGGTAGAAGATGTACAACAAATGGTATGGGAGGCGGAAGCCAAGAACGCTGACTTAAAACTTACCATCCAAAAACTTGCTAAAAAGATAGCGACCTACGAACAAAGATTTGATAACTTAAATGAACACCTAAAATGAAACCAACTGAAATACTACTACAGGAAGAGTACAACCATTATGTGTACCAAAATGGTATCCGTTCAAATAGAGAACACAACAATGTAATGGCAAGATTTGCTTTTATGGTTGCGGCACGAGAATTGTTTAGTACACTTGAGATTGCACGAGTGACTCGCAAGAACCACGCAACAGTCATCCACGCTACTAAAGGTCACGACCAGAACTTACGATACGATAGAGCATACCCACGATACTATCAAGAATGCTTGGATATTATGAATCGCTTAGCAGATGGCAATGAAACGGTTGAGGTATGCCTTGCAAAAGAGAATGCTATGCTGATAGAGCGTGTTAATAACTTACGACAGGAACTCTTAGAAACTCGTGAAAAGTTGTATATTAAACAAGACGAAATAAACCGCTTAAAAGAAGATGAACTTTGCACTTGAAATAGCCCCCCTCGCAGGGTTTCTGGTAGGCGTTAACTATTGGAACTCTAATATGGATGAAGATTACGAGAATCCCAAGTACCACTCCTTGCAGTTGTGCTTCGGGATTTTTGCGTTAGTAATGACTTGGGCAACTGAAGAATGACTGTACTTGACCTCTTGGCGGAACACCATAAGGAATGGATAAAGATGGCTCACAAGTTTGGGGCAGGTGACTATGCTGAAGATATTGTGCAAGAGATGTACATTCGTCTACACAAGTACATAGAAACTCCACAACGCATTATGTACAAGAACCAACCTAACAAATTATTTATATGGGTAACGCTTCGCAATATGGTTCGCACTTTCCAGAACAAGAAAGACCTTTTGATTTATAGTGGTGATATGGTTGAATATGACCAAGCGGAGCAAGAGTACGATATGATACAAGCGCAGGGCTTTGAGAGAATCATAGACAAGGTATGGCATATTATGGAAGACCAACATTGGTACGACCATAAGATGTTTGAGATATATCACACTACCGATATGTCTATGCGAGATATAGAAAAGGAAACAGGCATTAGCCTATTCTCCATATTTGATACACTAAGAAAATCTAAAGAGTATGTCCGAGAACAAATCCAAGAAGACTACGAAGACCTCCAAAACGGTGAAGCCGAGCGCATCTAAAGGTTTAGGAGATGACATTGAAAGAATTACAAAGGCTACAGGCATCAAGAAGATTGTAGACACCTTTGCGGAACTCACAGGCATTGATTGTGGGTGTGATGCTCGTAAGGAGAAGTTGAACAAACTATTCCCACGAAGAACACAACCACTATGTCTTGAGGAAAAAGAATACAATACCCTCAAGGAGTTCTTTACAGGATTCAACGGCAGAGAGGTTAAGGAGATGTATCAAGAGCCATTAAGCCGCATACATTCAAGAGTGTTCCAACACAAGTATTATATCCCTTGCTCTTGTAATCCGAGAGAATGGTCACAACATATTGCAGACCTCAAGAAAATATATGGAGAGTATGAGGGAAGTTGATTTATTCAACATACTCAAGATTTGTTTTATGACTGACCTTGAGAAGAGCGATGACCAATACTCACGCTTTGATTGTTTCTCTGCCAAATGGAAGATGGACATAGAACTCAAGTGCCGTAGAACACATTATGATGAGTTGTTGATTGAGAAGGATAAGTACGATGCTTTAATCGCCAGAGCCGAGAAATTCGGCACACGACCTTTTTACATCAACTCTACTCCTCAAGGTATCTATGCCTTTAACTTGGAAGAACTCAAGGATATTAAATGGGAAATGAAGGGGGGCTTACCCAAGACTACTGACTTCTCCGACAACAGGAGGGTGGTAAAAGAGGTGGGATTCCTGCCAATACATTCAGCAATAAAATTAAATGAAGAATAGTTGTGTGTTAACAATTTTGTGTATATTAGCAAAAATCAAAACACAATTATTATGAAAAAATTAGGTTCAAAATCGGATTGGCGTACTGCAACCGATGAAGAAAAAGAGGCTCTTAAATTTAAATTTAGCCTTATATTAAACAGTACAAAAGCTCACAAGGCAATTAAGGGTGTTGGTGATTTAGAAGGAATGTCAAAACATCAACAAGAAAAAATGGCTCGTCAAATTGAGGATGCTATATTAGATGTGTTCTTGGAGAATATGGATGAAGAGATTAAAATGTCGGAATGGGTTAATACATTAAGCATATAAATCTTTTGATTTTTAGTCATTGTATGCGGTTTAGTAGCCGTAGGAAGGTGGGAGGGGATGACTTAAAAAACTTATATAAAATAATAATCACTAAAACATCTATATTATGTCTAAAAAGACTTACACCCTCAAAGAGAACCTCATATACGGAGGTACTGCTTACCTTCTGGTAGCAATCGGAATTACTGCTATGATAGCATTGTACGAGTTAATTGAAAACCTTTTTAACCTACCTGTATAATGGACTACTTAGATTGGGAATTAGCAGTTTATCAAGACTACGAAGGTCGCACTTGCGACATTTGCGGTGAGTATAATGATGACGATTGGCGATGCGAATGTTGTCACGATTGTAATAAGAGTTATTGCGAATGTGAGGATGAAGAGCAACTAACCACACGACAAATAAATTACCAAAGATGATGACTCATACTGAAGCGATACTACAGGCACAAATCGTATTTGAACAACCTCTATCGGACAAAGAGACGATAGACAAACTCCTTGAGATTGATGCTAAGATGTATCAAAATTCAGGGATTGATACAAGCAAGGCGGAGATGGACTCTATCAAAAGAGCCTCCGCCTTTATTTATAGATTAATAAAAGGAATTGACCGAGAGAAAGGTCAACGCTTTATTCAAGCAATGGGATTAACCCGATAATAAACATACCTATGTCAAAGACTATTACAATGCTCAATGGTGAGCAGCACGACCAAGATTGGTTGGTGCAACAAGCAGCAGAAGATGACTTCTACTACGGCTACTTAGGTAAGGTAGCCTTCAGCAGTTCTAACATCAAAAAGATTTTGGATTCACCTCGCACCTACTACAACCTTATGCAGTATGGTGACGAGACCAATAGCCAAGCACTACGAGATGGTCGCTTGATTCATATGATGGTGTTAGAGCCTCATAAAATCAACGAACTCGTTTTTGCGGATGTATCTACTAAGACCACCAAGAAGTGGAAAGAGATGAGCGCACAACACCCATCCCACATCTTATATACTAAGAAGGAGAAGAACAATGCAGAGCGACTTACTGAAGCCCTGCTAAAGAATCAACAAGCAGTTGAGTTACTAAGAGACTCTACCTTTGAGGTTGGCGCAGTAGATAATCTACACGGCTACCCCTTTAGAGCAAAGGCAGACATCATAAAGAACAACGGAACTATTGTAGACCTAAAGACTACAAGTGACCTACGCAACTTTGTGTATTCTGCAAGACACAAATACTCCTACGATGTACAAGTGTATATCTACTGCCAACTATTCAATGTAGATTACACTCAGTTCAAGTTCCTTGTTATTGACAAGCAGTCTTGTGATGTGGGTGTGTACACGGTGAGTGAGGATTTCTTTAACAAGGGAGAAGAGAAGGTGCTATATGCTTTGCAGCAGTACCACGACTTCTTTGAGAATCGTCCTCTGGAAGAGATACAAGAGATGGTCAACAACTACACAATACAGGGAGAGTTATGAATTACAAGGTAAAAGCAAAGACAAAAGAGTTTCTATTTGATACGATAGAAGCGGCAAGAAGTTGCCGAGATAGACTATTAGATATGGGCTACCAAGAGATAGCCATTATTGTGCAGCAGGAAGACATAAACCCTTATAACAAATAATTATGCCAAGAAAGCAGATAGTAATATGGGTAGAGAAGCCCAAACGAAGAAGACCTAATGTTCACGCAAAGACTAAGAACTCTAAACTCAAGTCTTCAAAGAACTATAGAAAGAAGTATAAAGGACAAGGAAGATAACCTATGAAAACAAACTACGAACACCAAAGAACGACTGAAGGTCGTGAGGCTATTACAAGAATTGCAAGATACGCTTCCAGAGGAATGATGCGTACTAAACAAAAGTCTACCCACTACGCTAAGATAGTAGATGCGTGTAAAAGAGACTTGCAACTATACGGCTATGAAAATGATTAGAAAGAGACGGCACATAAGAGAGATAGAGAAGTATCTCCGTATGTTAGAACTTGACCAAATCAACCTAACCATACAAGCAAGTAGGTTTGGGTGGACTAATGAACTACAACACCAACTCATTAATTCTGCTCTGCTAATCCGTAAGTACCAGAGAAGACTACGGCTAATTAGAATGTAATGGATTACAATAGCGATTTTAAATATGACTTGGCACTTGGTCAACTCGGTGAGGGTTGGGTAGGTCAAATGTTATCAAGCAAAACGATAGAGGTTAAGTTTGATTTCGCTTGTTACCGTACAGGTAACTTCTATATAGAATATGAGTCAAGAGGCAATCCCTCTGGCATAGCCACAACACAAGCCGATTATTGGATGTTGATAGCGAGTACAGAAAGAGGCGTTGCCATCAAAACTGAATTAAAACCTATAGATAAAGAAGACATACTATTCTCTATCCTAATATCTACCGAACGCTTGAAAGAGATGTGTAGAACAAGATACTATAGAAAAGATGTGAGCGGTGGAGACAACAACACCTCAAGAGGCATACTAATAAAAGCAAAAGAACTACTATGAGCGATACACCAAAGAGCGCAAATGTCCTAATCAACAGGAACAACCTAAACAACATCTTTGAACTGCTCGTGCAGATTCATCTACGAGGACAACTATCAAGAGACGAACAAGCCTTCGTCAAGAACTTCATAGAACTACCTGATGCCCCTACAAGAGAGAACAGGAAAGCAAGAAGAGCAAACACTCAAGTCATTAAGAAACTCTTTAGAGAAGAGGCTAAGAAAAAGCGTAATGAAGAAGGTTCTTGATGTTTGTTGTGGGGCAAGAGGTATGTGGTTTGACAAGCACGATGATAGAGCATTGTATCTTGACAAGAGATGCGAAACACACACCAATAGTTATCCAAGCGGTAATAAGTCACTAACTATATCCCCTGATATAACAGGAGACTTTACTGACATCAAACAACCTGACAACTCATTCTATCTTGTGGTCTTTGACCCACCTCACATTCAACGCAACGCATTAGGTGAGATAACAAAGAGATACGGAAACCTTACAGGAGATTGGAAAGAGATGATACGACAAGGATTCAAAGAATGCTTCCGAGTGCTAAAACCTAATGGCACACTTATCTTCAAATGGAATGAAGTGCAGTTTCCTGTAAAGGACATATTAGAACTTACCGAACACAAACCTCTATTTGGTCACAAGTCAGGTAAGCGTATGCAAACCCATTGGATAACATTCATCAAGTAAATAGGTTAACATACTAAAGTAGTAGGATATAGTATGGCATTTAAAGAAGGACACGAAAAGGTAGGAGGCAGACAAAAGGGTACGCCTAATAAAACCACTAATAAGATTAGGGATGCTTTCACAAAACTTGTAGAGGAGAACTTGGAGAATATGACCAAGTGGCTCACGGAGGTAGCAGATGAAAGTCCAGAGAAGGCTCTTGACATACTCAACAAGATGGCGGAGTACACCACTCCGAAACTTGCAAGAGTTGAGAACAAGATAGAGACCGATGAAGAGATTAACGAAGTCAAGATAGAGATTGTCAAGCGTAGCAATACAGACGAGTGAGATATTTGAGAGGAATTGGAATGCCCCTACCAAGATTATAGTTAATCAAGGGGGTACTCGTTCTGGTAAAACCTACTCACTCCTACAACTACTTATCGTTAAGGCTTTGTCTACAAAAGGCAAGGTCTTTACTATTGTGCGTAAGTCTCTACCCTCCCTTAAGATGACGGCAATGAGGGACTTCATAGAGATACTAAACAATATGCACCTATACGATGAGAAGAACCACAACAAGTCCGAACACATCTACAGGCTCAATGGTAACATCATTGAGTTCGTATCCCTTGACCAACCACAAAAGAAAAGGGGAGCAAGAAGGAACATCCTGTTTTGCAACGAGGCGAATGAACTTACTTGGGAGGACTTCTTTCAGTTGCTCGTCCGTACAACGGAGAACATCTATCTTGATTACAACCCTTCCGATGACTTCCATTGGATATACGACAAACTACTTACCAGAGAAGATGTCACCTTTATCAAGTCTACTTATATGGACAATCCCTTTCTTGACCATACTATTGTATCGGAGATTGAGAGGCTCAAGGATACTGACGAAGATTATTGGCGCATATACGGCTTGGGTGAGAGGGGTCAAAGCAAGGCAACGGTTTTTACATTTGTGGAAGAGGAAGTACCCGAACAGGCTAAATTCCTCTCCTATGGTATGGACTTTGGTTTCACGAACGACCCCACTACTCTCGTGGCGGTCTATGGTGATGACCATAGTCTATATGCAAAGGAACTTCTATACGAGACGAACCTCACGAACCGAGACATCTCGGAGAAGATGAAAGCGTTGGGCATAGATAGACGAGCCGAGATATTTGCCGATAGTGCAGAACCTAAATCCATAGAGGAACTATACAGGATGGGTTGGAACATCAAGCCAACCAAGAAAGGTGCTGATAGCATCAACGCAGGTATAGATGTATTGAAGAGATACAAGTTGCACATCACAGGTGCGAACTTTATCAAGGAGATGAGAAACTACAAGTGGGTAGAGGATAAGAACGGCAAGTTACTTAACAAGCCCATAGATGCTTTTAACCACGCCATAGATGCGTTTAGATACGCAACCTACAATAAACTAACAAGACCAAATTATGGGAGATACGCAGTTAGGTAAACAAGTCAAGATAAGCCTTCCAGAGAATGCAAGGGAACTCACTATAGAGCAGTACCAAAAGTTCTTGAAGGTTGAAGGAGACGAAACCTTTATGACACTAAAGGCATTAGAGATATTTGCTAACATACCATTAAAGGTAGCCCACGCTATGAAGGCAGATGACATTTTAGACATCTCTCAGCACATATTGTCCATCGTAGGGGGTGAGCATAGGCTCGTTAGGAGATTGTCCTTTAGAGGGCGTGAATATGGCTTTGTGCCCAACCTTGAGGAGATGAGTTTTGGCGAGTACATAGACTTGGATAGTTACCTCTCCGATATGGATATGTTGCATAAGACAGTTGGGGTCTTATATAGACCTATTATCAACGCCAAAGGCGATTACTACGAGATAGAGGAGTACAAGGGTACGGATGGGTATAGCGACTTCCCGTTAGATGTAGCGTTAGGTGCTACGCTTTTTTTTTATCGTTTAAGCAACAAATTATTGAGGGATACCCCGACCTCTTTGGTGGAGGGGAAGACGAACTCAATCTCTCCGCCTCCTCTAACTTCAGCAGGAAGTGGGGATGGTACGGAAGCGTAGACCACCTCGCAGGAGGTGATGTAAGCGCATACGATACTATCACAAGACTCCCCTTATCACAATGTCTTACCAAACTTGTCTACGACAAGGAGAAGGCAGATGTAGAGAAGAAGATGTTGAAGCATTAGGTTTAAATACTTACAAGGTTAGTATTTAACACTTAATTTTAGTGTTAGATTTGGTAGTGTTAATAATTTTGTTTATATTTATACCATATCAAAACAACTAAAAGTTCTTTACTTATGGAAAATGTAAAAACCAAATCGTGGGTTTACAACGATGGTGGTAGGTCAAACTACTTTACAGGCAAGAGTGTAGGTGACTGCGTAGCAAGAGCAATCACGATTGCCTCAGGCATTGATTACAAAGAGGTCTATGACACACTTGCTGAAGGTCAATCAACGCAAAGAGTTACCAAAAGGGCGAAACGCTATGCGATTTACAACCATACCTCTGCAAGGTTTAATCACAAGAACGGCAAGATTAAACACGCTAAGACAGCACAGCACGGAATACACGTGAAGCGCAAATGGTTTAAAGACCAAATGCGTGAGTGGGGTTTTAGATGGGTTGCTACTATGAAAATAGGAAGCGGTTGCCAAACACACTTAAGGGCAGATGAATTACCTAAAGGTAGATTAGTTGTAGCCGTAAGTAGACACTACACTTGCGTTATTGACGGAGTAATAAATGACACCTATGATTGCAGTAGAGACGGCACAAGGTGTGTTTATGGATATTGGGTTTACGAAGGTTAAACCAGAACCCCTCTTCGGAGGGGTTTTCTTTTTAAACACCTTTCGCTCATAGAGGTTAACATATTATGAGTTTCTACGACATTACCACCAAGATAAGACAACACCTCATTGACAACAAGCAGGTGAACACGGTCACGGAGGGAGACATCTTTGAGATAGACCTTGCGAAGCAGACCATCTTCCCCCTATCACATATTATGATTAACAATGTCACCTTTAACGACATTGGCATTACCTACTCTATGAGCATCCTCTTTATGGATGTTGCTGATGTGAGTAAGGATGACCCAAGAGATGAGGATGACATATTCTATGGGGTAGACAATAGACACGACATTTTAAACACGCAACTACTTGTTGCTAACGATTTGGTAAGCCACCTGAAAAGAGGTGACCTAATGCAAGACAAGTACCAACTCAATGGCACACCTTCTTGTGAGCCTTTTGAGGATAGATTTGAGAATCTTCTGGTAGGTTGGAATCTTACCCTATCTATAGACATTGCTAACACAATCACAACTTGTCCGTAGTAACAAAAAATACCGAGAGAGTGATACGCCAATTTGCGGAGCGAGTCATCAAGGCAGCGAGGCTGAATCTTGGTGCTACTCGTACTATCACCTACAACGATGGTAAGAAAAAGAGACGAAGACAAGTTAGTAGTGGTAAACTAAAAGATAGTTTAGACTACCTTATAGATACAAAGCAGAATAGAAACACTAAGGGTCAGTTCCAGAGTGGCTTCAACTTCAGCCTATCTTTCTTGATGGAAGATTATGGTAAGTTCATAGATGAGGGGGTTAGTGGTACGAAGTACAAAGTGCCTAACGGCTCAAGGTTTGGCTTTGACACGAAGATGCCACCAAAGGGTTCTATAAGAACTTGGATGGCACAGAAGAAGGTTAGATTAAGAGACCTTAAAACAAATTCATTTAAGAGTTTGAAAGGGATGTCTACCGAGCAAAAAGAGAAGGAATACGATAGAGCAGCCTTCTTAATATCAAGAAGTATTAAGCAACGAGGGATTCCCAAGAGTGAGTTCTTCCAAGCACCATTTGCATTAGAATACTCTAAGTTACCGCAAGAGATATTAGAGGCATTAAACAACGACTTAGACGATATATTAGCAAACATATAATATGGCACTAAACACATTACAAGGACTATACGGAACACGCTCCCCAATCTATGTAACTTGGAGTACATCGGGCGTTAGTTTTATTAACTATGTAGAGTTAGAGATATATATATGGACAGGTGCAAGAGGCTCACGCTCTGCATCACCACATATTACTATTAACCGCACTACAGGCTTCGGCAGCAATACTACACATACTACGGACATATCTTCCCTTATTGCAGACCAACTAAATACCACTATTGCCAAGTTGTTTAATGACGGCATCTTGAGTGAGCAGGATGGTCGTATTGCTTGGGTGCAGATAGATTATGAGGTTAGTTACAATACAAACCCTATTAACACAGTTTTTGATACAGGAAGTAGTGACATCTTCCAAGTCATAGAGGGGTACTCTTACTTTGATGAGGGGGCTAACTACTCGTATGAGGAGAGCATCCTAAGTCCTAAAGGTATATTAAGCACGGACAACAAGTTCAACACCTACGAGTACAATGTAGAAATGATGCCTGTGTACTTAGGCGAGTATGGTGAGGGCTATGATATTATTTGGGGATACAAAGCCAGAGTAGAGGCAGATGGTGGCACGGTAGAATCCCTGCAATGTGCTAACATTGGTTGGAAGACTTTACGCATCTTGTTAGACGATGGAAACTACTATGACTATGAGATGACGGAATCTCAACTCTACGGAACTGAAGCAGAGGATAGAATCAAGTTGCTACCAAGTGGTGTTGCTAACCTCAAGAATTGGTTGGTAGCACAAGGCAGTAGTCTTGATGTGGTAAATGCTGATTGGTACGAACTTCAGTTGAGAGACACCTTCGGCACGGTCTTAGACTCTCGTAGATTGTATCCTACTTGTGAGATAAAGTACGAGCCTGTGATGTTAGCGTACATATCTCGTTATGGCACTTGGAACTACGCTACCTTCTTTAAGCGTAATGAGCAGACAATAGATGTGACCTCACAACAATATAGAACGATTATAGGAAATGTCCAGAGCGGTGCTTATACCTATGGGCTACACAACCCGATGTACAAGAAGTACAACACCAATGCCAAGCGTAGGATAAGTTTGAATAGTGGCTTTGTATCGGAGGAGTTCAAAGAGGTGATGGAACAAATCCTGTTGAGTGAATATGTGCTTATCGTTACGGCTGACAAGAGAACAGTTGTAAAAGATGGAAGCACTTACACCTACACGGCAAGTAATGGTGCGGTAGCGGTAAATGTTGCTACTACTTCCGTGGTCAAGAAACAATCAGTCAATGAGAAGTTGATTGACTACACTTTAGATTTAGAATACGCATTTGACGAACTAAACTCTACTCTTTAATGAATAAGGTAGACCTGTATATTGACGGCACTCGTGCCGATGCTTTTAATGATGAGAGCATCACGCTAAACCTATCGGTGCAGAACATTAGCGATATAGGCAAGGTCTTCGGTGAATTTAGCCAGACTTTTAGTCTACCTGCTACCAAGATTAACAACGGCATATTTAGCCACTACTACAATGTAGATGTAGTTGGTGGATTTAATGCAAACACTCGTGTAGATTCGTTCATAGAGGTGAATACTATACTATTTAGAGAGGGCGTATTAGAGTTAGAGGGATTGCAGTTTAAGAATGGCGAACCCTACTCGTACAATGTTACCTTCTATGGTAAGACTGCGAGTCTCAAAGATACTTTTGGAGAAGCACAACTTACGGATTTAAACCTATCGTCTTACGACCATACCTACAATAACACAAATATCAAGGCAGGGTTAGATGGGTATGTTACAGGGACAAGCAACAACATCATCTACCCACTTATCAGTTCTTCTTACGATTGGTTTTATACTTCAGTCGGTAACAACCATCTTCCCAACAATATTTACTTCCATAGTGGACATAACGAACACGGAGTGTTCTATTACGACCTTAAACCTGCTATCAAGGTCAAGGCTATCTTAGATGCTATAGAAACCGATTATGGTATTACTTTCAATAGTGATTTATTTGACTCTGCTGATTTTGGTAAGTTGTTTATGTGGGCGCATCGCAAGGAGGGGTTTATCTTTAAAGACCAAAGAGACTCGTATCCTGCGAAGCCTATTAACTTTACTACAGGTACAAACTTTGACCTTACAGCAGATGAATACACGGTAACCTCAGCGATAGCCTTCTACGGATATATGAAGATTGAGTTTACAACTACTTTTACAAGTGGTAATGAGTGTGAGTTTTATGTATTCAAACAAAGAGGTAGTGATACTCCAATAAAAATTTCTACCCAACAAGTAACAGGTAGTGGTACAAGCAACTTATTTGTGTTTGACCTTCAACAAGGAGACAAGTTATCCTTTGAGTTTGCCCCTAAGCCTAATTGGGGTGGTGGGTCGTTACAGGCGGAGTTTGAAGTAGAAGGCTTGTTGCCTGTATTGCCTTTCACAAGTCAGTTTACGGCAAATACCTCTGGTACACTACAAACTTTCACAAACGATGTGGTCATTGCTGACCAAATGCCAGAGCAAAAAATTATAGACTTCATTACAGGGTTGGTGAAGATGTTTAACCTTGTAATGGTTTATGAAGGAAACAATACTTACAAACTTGAACCTCTTGACGATTGGTACGCTGAGGGCACAACTATTGATGTCACAAGATATATTGATACTGCCGAGTTCTCGGCTAACCGCCCAGAGTTATACAAGCGTATTGAATTTGCTTACCAAGAGACTGAGGCAGTAGTAGGAGACATATTTAGAAACACCGCAGGAGGGGGTGTAGGGTATGGAGACCTACGAGCAGACTTTACTTTTGATGGTGGAGACTTTGAGATAGAAACCACCTTTGAGCATCTCTTGTTTGAGCGACTTGTAGATGAAGACGATTCAGAACAAACTGACTTTGCGGTAGGCAAGTCTATTGACAAGGACTTAAAGCCGTATGTAGGTGAGCCATATATTTTCTATGTGCCTTCGCTTACCCCTACCTTGACCAAGACAGTAGGATATATCAATACTTCTAACAATGAAGAGGAGATAGACCAATTTTGGTTGGTAAGTAATTGCAACGATTTAGACTCGGAGGATATTACCAAGACCATAAACTACGGAACGGAGATAGACCCTTACACAGGTTCTAACCAAACAGGCGGCTTGTATGAGACCTATTGGGAAGACTATGTAACGGATTTGTACTCTACGGCAAGAAGGGTATATCAGTATAAGGGTGTTTTCCCAAGTGATGTGATGTACAAACTAAAAGTGAACGACAAGTTGACGATTGTAGATAGAGATTACATCATTAACAACGCAACATTAGACCTTACCACAGGTCAAGTAACATTAGAACTACTTAACGATGTATAGTAAGTTAGGTTATCTTATAAAGGCTCTCAAGGAGACGAATGACAAGAGTGAGGATGTATTGATTGCCAAAGGCAAGTATCAATCACCTCGTACCTTTTGGGAAGGAGTAAAGAAAGGATATAATGGCGATTGAGAAGAACATAGTTATTGGAGCAGACCTATCTGGTCTTGAGAAGAAGTTAGACGAACTGATTGCAGCATTAAAAGACTCGCAAAAACAAGCCGATAAAACTTCTGCTGCGGTTAATGAGATTGCAGATAGTACCGAGAACATAGGCGAGTCTTCAAAGAAGTCAGCGAAGTCTATGGGCAAGTTAGGTCAGTCCGTAGGAGCGATAGGTAAGAACCTCAAGGGATTCTTTGTTCTACAATTTGCGTTAGATACTATCAAGGAGTTGTTTGATAATAACCAACAAACAGTAGACTTCTTTGCTACCACCTTCAATACTCTACAGATAGCATTTAGTGACTTTGCTAAATTCATTAGCAATAATATCGGAGGCTTTGTAGATTTCTTTACAAGCATCTTTAACAATCCATTAGAGAGTGTTAAGTCATTAGGTACTGCCATCAAGAACAACATCATAGAACGCTTCCAATCAATGCTTGATGTATTGGGCTTTGTAGGAGATGCTATGGCTAAGTTCTTTAAAGGTGACTTTAAGGGTGCTTTAGAAAGCGTTAAGTCAGCAGGTAGTGAGATGGTAGATGTCCTTACAGGTGTAGATGACTCAGCACAAAAGATTGCAGAGGGCACTACGAAGGCAGCAAAGGCTATCTCTAACTATGTGGTAGAGACGGTCAAGCAAGGTAAGGCAATGACCGAGACCAACAAACAGGCAGAGATTGCTGAGGTTAAGGCGCAAGGCTTGATTGAGAAGTACGATAGACAAGCAGAGAAAATACGACAAGTAAGAGATGACGAAAAATTAAGTATTCAAGAAAGAATTGAGGCTAATGAGGCATTAGGTGATATACTTGATGAACAAGAAAGAACAATGTTGGCTAATGCTCAAGCAGTAGTAGATGCTAAAGCAAGACAACTTGCGATGGAGGAGGACAACATTGAGTTCCAAAAAGAGTACCAAGAAGCATTAAATGAACTTGCGGCTATTGAAGCACAAGTAGATGGTTTCCGTTCGGAGTACAAGATGAATCAAAACTCTCTTGATAGAGAGGCTATTGATTTATTGGTTAGTAAGAAAGAAACCGAGCAAGAAATAGCAGAGATAGAGGCACAAACCGCAATAGATGCCGAGACTAATCTATTTAAGCAGTTAGAACTTGAGGAGACCCTAAACAAAGAATTATACGATAGCAGACTTGCTGCGTTGGAGCAACAAAAATCACTATACAAGGAAGGCACACAGTCCTACCAAGATATGGTGAACGAGATGCAAATTTTAGAAAAGGAGCGTACTGCACAACAAGGTGAAGAGGCTCGTAAGAGACGAGAACTTGAACAAGCCACCCAACAAGCAAGGCTGCAAATGACAGGCAATGCTATAGGTGCATTGAATGACTTGGCTCAAGCCTTCTTAGGCAACAATGAGAAGAACGCTCGTAAGGCGTTTATGGTGAATAAGGCATTGGGCATTAGCCAAGCAGTAGTAAGCACAGCACAAGCCGTTACTGCGGCACTCACGGCAGGGGGTAACCCTATTAAGTTGGCTACAGGGGCGCAGTTCGTAGAAGCAGGTATTGCTGCGGCAGTAGGTGCAGCCCAGATTGCTACAATCTCCTCTCAGCAGTTTCAAGCAGGTGGAGGAGGCGGAGGTGGTGTAAATACTAATATACCTCGTCCAACTGCGCCAACAACAGCACCAAGAACACCCGACTTTAATGTAGTGGGTCAGTCTGGTACTAACGCATTGTTACAAAGCCTCCAAGACAAGCCTATGAAAGCGTTTGTTGTAGGAAGTGAAGTATCTACACAACAACAATTAGATAGAAAGAAAGTACAAACATCAAGTATAGGATAATGAGAATTGTAGAATTATTATTGGACGAAGAAAGCCTACAGGCAGGTATCCAAGCCATCAGCGTGGTAGAAGCCCCTGCTATTGAGGAGGACTTCATAGCCCTCAAGGAAGAGGAGCGAGTAGAACTAAAGACTATTGACAAGGAAAAGCGACTCTTGATGGGTGCAGCACTTATTCCTAACAAACCTATCTATCGTAGAAACGGAGAGGATGAATACTACATCTACTTTTCGCAAGACACGGTAAGAAAGGCAAGTGAATTGTTCTTTATTAACGGCAACCAAAACAAAGCCACATTAGAACATCAAATGGATGTTCAAGGCACAAGCGTTGTAGAATCGTGGATTATAGAAGGTGACCAAGACAAGAGCCGTATGTATGGTATGGACTTGCCTGTAGGTACTTGGATGGTAAGTATGAAGATTCTTAACGATGAGTTGTGGGAAGGCTATGTGAAGAGTGGTAAGGTCAAGGGCTTCTCTATTGAGGGCTACTTTGTGGACAAGGTAGAGGCAAGTAGAGTAGACCCACAAGAGGTGGAAGCAGAGGAGCAGTTAAATGCTATCAAGGCTATCATTAAGAAAGACCTTCGCACAAAAAAGGGTAAGCGTACTGAATTAGAGACCTATTCGGATTACCCCACTTCGGTACGCAACAACGCCAAAAGGGGTATTAAGTTAAATGAGAAGGTAAACAATAAGTGTGCTACACAGGTAGGCAAGGTAAGAGCGCAGCAGTTAGCCAAAGGCGAGGCAATCAGCGTAGAGACTATCAAGCGTATGTATAGTTACTTATCTCGTGCAGAGGAATACTATGACGAGGGGGATACTACTTCTTGTGGATATATAAGTTATCTGCTATGGGGTGGTAAGAGTGCCAAGAGATGGGCAGAGAGCAAATTGAAGTCATTAGACAAAATCTAACACTAACAAAAACACATAGTTAACATATTATGAAACAAGGAAAAACTGAAAAGGCGGTATTCACAAAACTCGCTACCGAGAAGGTGGAGTTAGCAAAAGATATGACACGAGGAATAGATAATGCAAAGCAAATAGCATCATCTGCTCGTTATAGTTTTAATGCGGACAAGAAAAATATCATATCATATATAGATAATGACATTCGCAAACTAAATAATATTATCCAAGAGATTAAACAAGCCATTGACGAAATGCAAAAATTTGAAAACAAATTTGGCATTGAATTACCTGCTATTAGTCAATACAATAAATCTTTAAAAGATATTGAAAACGATATAGCAGACCTTTCAAGGCTTTCAACCGAATTAAATAGAGTAAAAGTTTAGAGATTATATTTATATGAAGTCACAAGAAACATTGTCTAAAATTATGGAACTGCTTAACCTACAAGATGAGGTTAAGTTGGAGTCTATGAAACTTGAGAACGGCACTACTATTGAAGCCGAAGCATTTGAAGCCAACCAAGAGGTTTTTATCGTAACTGAAGAAGATGAGCGTATCGCTCTTCCTATTGGTGAGTACACTATGGAAGATGGTATGATTTTGGTCGTTGCTGAAGAAGGTATTATCGCTGAGGTTAAAGAAGCCGCAGCAGAAGAAGAAGCACCTGCTGAAGAACCTGCTCAAGAAGAAGCAAGTGAAGAGGTAGAGGCTGCTGAAGAAGAAGAAAAAGAAGAAGATATGGGTTACGCTACTAAACAAGAATTGGCTGCCGCTATGGATGAACTCAAAGGTATGATTGACGAAATCAAAGAAATGATGTCTCCTAAAGAGGAAGAAGAGATGAGCGAAGAGCCACAAGCAGAATTGGCAGAAGAGCCTAAAGAAGTTGTTGAGGAAGAAGTAGAGATGTCTACTGACGAACCTGCTACTAAGCCTATCAAGCACTCTCCAGAGACTAAGACTGCTGATATGCACAAGTTCTCTAAAGGCGCAAGAAAAGACACCTTGTCAAGAATTTTTGACAAGTTGAATTAATAACAATCAATAATTAAATAAACAAAAGATGGCAACAAGTATTACAACTACTTATGCAGGAGAATTTGCAGGGAAGTATATCTCTGCTGCACTCCTTTCTGCCGACACCATTGAAGGTGGCGGTATTACTGTGAAGCCAAATGTCAAGTATAAAGAAGTAATGAAAACTCTTTCTACTAATGCTTTGGTAAAAGATGCTGCGTGTGATTTCTCCGACCAGTCAACTGTGACTTTGGCAGAGCGTGTATTAACACCAGAAGAGTTCCAAGTAAACTTGGAATTATGTAAAAAAGACTTCCACAACGATTGGGAGGCGATTCAAATGGGTTACTCGGCTTTTGATAGCCTTCCTCCATCATTCGCTGATTTCCTAATCGGTCACATCGCTGCTAAAGTAGCGCAGAAAAACGAAGAAAACATTTGGCAAGGTGCTACGGCTAACGCAGGTGAGTTTGACGGGTTTACTGTTCTATTGGCTGCTGATGGTGATGTAATTGATGTAACAGGTACTACGGTAACTGCTTCAAATGTAATTGATGAGTTGGGTAAAGTAGTTGATGCTATCCCTACTTCAGTTTACGGAAAAGAAGACTTGTACATCTATGTATCTCAAAACATTGCTCGTGCTTATGTTCGTGCATTGGGTGGCTTCGGTTCATCAGGTTTGGGTGCTAATGGTGTGAACAACGCAGGTACTACTTGGTACAATGGCGGTGACTTGGCATTTGATGGCGTTAAATTGTTCGTATGTTCTGGTATGCCAGACAACGATATGGTTGCTGCTCAAAAGTCAAACTTGTTCTTCGGTACAGGCTTGTTGGCTGACCACAACGAGGTTAAGTTGATTGATATGGCTGACCTTGATGGTTCTCAAAATGTTCGTGTAGTAATGCGCTTTACTGCTGCGGTACAACACGGAATTGGTGCTGACATCGTTTACTACACCTAATAGGTAGTATAGTTTAGTTAATAACGAAGGGTAGGTGGGTCAAATCTGCCTACCCTTTTTTAATAAAAGAATAATATGGCTTGTGATTTAACAAAAGGTCGTGCATTACCTTGCCGTGAATCGGTAGGTGGTCTCAAGGCGGTTTACTTCGTAGACTTTGGTGACTTGGGTACTATCACTCTTTCTTCGGATGAGATAACGGATATGACAGGAACATTCTCTGCCTACAAGTATGAACTGAAAGGTACATCAAGTGTAGAGCAGACGATTAACGCATCTCGTGAAAACGGAACAGTATTCTTTGACCAAGCGGTTACTCTTTCTTTGCCTCAGTTGAGCAAGGAGGATAACAACGAGTTGAAGTTGTTGGCTTACGGAAGACCCCACATTGTTGTTGAGGACTACAACGGCAACGCTTACTTAGTAGGTCGTGAACACGGAGCGGATGTAACAGGTGGTTCTATTGCTTCAGGTGCTGCGATGGGAGATATGAGTGGCTACACTCTTACTTTCAATGCTATGGAGCGTACTGCTGCTAACTTTATTAGCGGTGCTGCTGATGGTGACCCATTCGCAGGGATGTCATCTGCTACTGATACTATTGTAACTTCGTAATAGTTTAGTATCTTTGTATCGGTTTTTATAAGCCGACATAGGTGTTTTGGTAGGGGAGACTTCGGTCTCCCTTTCTTTTTATAACACAATAGGTATTTGTAGGTTAACCTATTATGCATATTGTAAGTACAACCGACAAGAAAATATACTTTGTCCCAAGAGCCTTTGAGGCAGAGGCATCATATCCTGTATCCATTAAGATTACGGATGAAGAAACAAACACCTCTACTACGGAGTCTGTGACGGCTACGAAAGAGGCGAACTACTTACACATAACCCCTTCTTTCACATTTATACAGGGGAGATACTACAACATAAAAATTACTGCACCTTCCGAGATATATAGAGGTAAGGTTTATTGTACAAACCAAACCGACCTTGAGAAGTTCAGCGTGAATAGCGGTGAGTTCACCTATTACGAAGACACCGATAATGATAATCAATACATTTACCGATGAGCAACATTCGCATCGTAAACTTGGCATCACACACTACCCCTGCGGTCATTGAAGACAATCGCAAGGAGTGGGTAGCCTTTGGTGAGGACAACAACTACTTCCAACACCTTATAGACCGATATAACGGCTCTGCAACCAACAATGCTATTATCAATGGTATGACTGAGTTGATATATGGTAGAGGTCTTAACGCTACTGATGCCTCTCGTAAACCAGACGAGTATGCAATGATGAAGAGTTTATTCTCTCGCACTTGTATGCGTAAGATAACCTTTGACCTCAAGGCGATGGGTCAAGCAGCAATGCAGGTTATCTACAACAAAGACAAGACCAAGATTGTACAAGTAGAGCATATGCCTATTGAGACTCTCCGTATGGAGAAGATGAATGAAGATGGCGAGGTTTGTGGCTACTACTACTCTAAAGATTGGACAAAGATTCGTAAGAAGGGTTATGAGCCTGTACGCATCCCTGCGTTTGGTCACGGAGAGAAGAGCGAGGGTCTTGAGATTTATTGCATCAAGCCTTACCG
>CEPF01038778.1_pt1 | contig 26843 bp, 30 predicted proteins | sample 530441 | NCBI WGS metagenome assembly CEPF01 (sample SAMEA2620094, study PRJEB7988) | marine metagenome | biome: marine biome (ENVO:00000447); feature: deep chlorophyll maximum layer (ENVO:xxxxxxxx); material: "saline water (ENVO:00002010), including plankton (ENVO:xxxxxxxx)" | depth 25 m
ACTTGCCAGATTTTCCACGGGTGGAGCTGCGTGATGTCTTCGTTTGGCGGGATCCTTTCGAGGTTGACTTCGACTTGGGGGCCGGAGGAGATCCCCATATTGTTGACCAAAGCCCTCGCGGCAGCGTTACAAACGCTTTGAATATCTTCAATAATTTCTGGAATACCGCTACCCCAGAACGCGCCAGGGCGTTTGATGAAAGAAGTTTTAGCATAAGGTTTCTCCCCTAATGGATCATAGTTAAGGATAGCCTTGATAACATAGTCGCCCACGATCCAGACGTTTGCGTCATACTCGCGGTGCTCATCGTCTATTTCTTCTTCATCAAGACCCCACTCAATAAGCATCTTGCCTGTAACTTTACCCCAGAACTCTAGGGCATCGAAAGTCTCAGTAGGTCTATTAAACGAATGGAACTTACGTTCTTCTTCGTCTTTAACCAACTCTACATCCTCATTAATCCACGATTGCCCGTTTCCGTATTCCAATACTTTACGAATAGCATCGTCATCGTACCCTGGCACGCCAACAAGGTCGGCCAGTTCGGTACGACTTAGGGGATGGTGTTCAAATATATAGCCTTCATTAATATTTGAAATTCCTGGCTCTGGGTAAATTCTAAAAGGGTCTACTCTCTCGAACTCAGGAGCAATGGTTTCTGTTGCCTCTACAATAGTTTTACCATCTTCACCTCTAGTCCAGCCCAGTTTACGTTGTCTACGAACTACTGGCCCTTTGATAAAAGCGCATGGGTAAGTAACTAAATCAGTAATAAATTCATTAAAGGAATCACCCCAGCCGCCTTGCGCGAACTGGTCTAAAATCTTTATTTTCATCTTTTGTGCACGGTTATCTGCAGCTTCTAGCAGCTTAAACCTGTATTCTTGAGCTACCATTTCTTTTAGCTCGACCATCTCATCAGCCGATGGCGCACGATCTTCGTTTTCAACAATACGAGTAACTACAGCAGCAAACGCATTTTGTAGTTCTGCAGTTTGTTCGGGCGATAGATCTGGGATGGGGGTGGGGTTTAGATCCCAAGGAGGGGTGCCTGTATCTAGTAGAATATCGCGCAGCCAGCTTTCTGCTGCTCGACATTTAACCTCAGTAATCATCATATAGATGTCTGAGCCGCCCTGTTCATGAATCTGTGCTAGCTTATCTGCTTCGTATTCTCCATTACGCTGGCGCAAACCGCGTAACATAATGTTTTCAATAGGCTTTTTAGCTTGGCGTGCAGCATCCCAGCACTCACGCAAATGCGAAGCAAGACCCAAAACAACAGGATTAGCTTGGCGTGCGGCCAATTCCTTGTCGATCATTTCTTGTTCGCGCTTACGAAGTTCTGAATTACTTACGACATTAAGCATTAAGAATACTCCTCTTCATCCCGATCTTTGTCTTTCTTTACAGTGTCAGGATCATTTTTGTTGGTGTATACATAACCTCCGCTTCCATATTTGCGAACTTTACGCTCTGCCATACCGCTTGTATCCATCTTTGGATTGTCGGAGTATACAGTGTAAGGTTTACTGCAACCACATGGCATCCCGTTCTTATGCATACTTAGACCTTCCGCTTCGGCACTAAGCCGCCGTGTTTATATTTTGCTGCCAGATCAGGATTCATCTTTTGTTGAACTTCTTCTGGCAGCTGGGAGAAACCTTTATATGGCTCTGGTACTTTTCCGCCATGCTTATACATGCGAACTATACCGCCCTTTTTCATCTTTTTACCCTTGGGTGCTTCTTTTCTAGGGTCAAAGCCTTTTGATAGAAAAAACTGCATTAGACTCATACTATCAGAGGCTGGGCCATCAAAATACTCTGCGCGTAATTCTTTTTCTCTATCGGTCATATGGCAACTCGCTTTCTTTACACACTTATAGTGTACACTTTAAGTTATACATGGCAACAAGTTTCAACGCAAGTAAAAGAAATAACCCCCTGCAGGGGCAATCTGCAGAGGGTTAGTGAGGTAACTATGAAGGTGTCGAGATGACATGTAAACTCTATCAAGTCCAACCTGCTGCTGCAACTCTTTTGACATCTCGTCTTACAGGTATCACTGAGCCTTCACCTGCAGTAGATACATGCAACATGAAGTATTGTAAAGCTTCAGCTACATGCGAATGTTTATTTTTATCTATTGTGCCATTTTTGTGGTGGAACCTATAGCCACCCATCATGGCAGCTTTTAACTGCGAGCATTTAGGATCTACGAGAAACGCGCTGTCACCGTCAACATGTCGCATCAAGAAGTCATCCACCGCAGACAAACGTGCTGACACGTTGTTTGTCTTGGCCGATATAACTCTAAAACCTTCAGCTTTAATGATGTCAACTGCCGAGCGTTCGTCTGTTTGCGCCCGCTGTACGCCAGCTGGGTCAGTCACAATCAGTATAGGCGCTCCGCCAAAGCGTTCATAGATAATAGGTTTGAGAATGGTGCGGACGAATCTCTGTATTCCCATGTCGAAGGACACTGCCTCATCTAGAACCAAGACTCGCCCGCGAGGATCTTGTTGCCCTATAACTGCGGCTGGTGTCAAGCCCAAATCCATGCCAACAACGACAGGGCGCACACCATTAAGAATAGGCTGCAAAGTTTCATTGGCCATGTGATAGTCGGGCCTGAAATACTTGTAGACCGGCTGTCCTGCTGAGCTGAGTCCGTATTCTCCGTCAATGAATACTCTGATATATTCTTCGCTACGTCCTTGGGTGTCATAATATCCATCTGGCAAATTCTCCACATTTTCGGCATGGATGCTTCGCCCAGACGGCTGTTTGAATACATCCCACCCGTTATCATTTACACTGACCCCGTCTTCTGGGTTCAGCTTTTCCATCTGATAATACCACCAAGTATCCATAGTCGGGGGGTTAGTGTCACCCCACATACCATGCCATGTCGGCCCGCCATCCTTCTTCGAAGGAAAACGTCCGATACGTTTAGACATAGCGTCTACGATCTCGGCGTTAATATCTCTGCACTCGTTAAACCATGCAAACGTAAGCTCTAGTGAGTTCAAGTTTGCTACATCGTCTGCGTCATCGAGCGCACGAAACATAATCTCGCACTCAACATCGCCTACCTTAAAAAAATATGTCTTGGTTGTACGCATGAACTGACCACACGGGCCAGGTGGAAACCAATCAAGAAACGTTTTAATTGTAGTATCTGTCAGCTGACGTACAGTTTCACGCACGACAGCACACCGCGATTTGCGTATACCCTGCTCGTTTGGCTCCTGTGAACTTGCCCGACGAACAATTTCAAAACAACTAGCAACAGACTTACCAGACCCAACCGGCCCCATAAGCACCCGCATCTTAGCGTCCGACTGCATAAACTTTGCTGCAGTCAAAGACGGTGTAAAGTCAATATCGAGAGGCACTCTCGTCTTCCTCCAATCTATCCATTGCTTTTGCAAGCTCTTCTGCCGTCATGTCAAGTATAGACTTTTGCTCCCACGGCATAGACGGTAGTGTTATATCCTTCTTCTTTTCTTCTACTGACTGGCGTTTATACGCTAGCCACTCTCGTTCCTGTGCTGTCCAACGCTTACTCATCCTGGCCACCCCATCTTATTAGACAAGTCTGTATACTCATCCAACCAAGTTATATCCCCACAGGTCTTACACCAGTTATGTTCTACAGTACCCATGCCGCAATGCGGACATTTTTGCACCTCATCTATGGCAAGCAGACGATCAGGATCGTCGAGGAGTACTATTGCGTAAGGATTAGACAATGTCTTTTTTCTCCTAATCGTCTGCTTGTATCGCACGTTAAGTTGCGTGAGAACTCTCGCGCACCGCTCGCACTCATCCAGCGTCGAGAAGGTGGCCATCTTCTGCCCCTTGTACCTCTCCGTGAATCTCGTCAATAGGTTCGTGATCAATAACACTCGCTGTGTGGTCTTGACCTCCGAGGTTAATTGTAATTTTAACTCCGCCACCTGCTGCCTCCGTGTTGACCTCGTTCTTTGGTTCTAGGCCACCCCACTTCACTGTTGATTTAATCAGGTCTGCTTTTACTGCCGCAGAAACATCTGGGCTGTGGATTAAAGTCCAACTTGTTGTCAGGAGTTCTTCTGCCTGTGCACGGGCCTTGAGTTTGAATGTCATACCTTTTTCACGAACTTCTTCGCGGTACGACTCGACCTTCTTCAAAAACACAGGGTCTTTGTTAAATATCAAAAGATTACTGGCGTCTACGTTGTGCCTGTCTTTAACTTCATCCAAAGTCTCGCCACTGCCCTCGAGCATTAAAGCCATATCGAAAGCTAGGCGGTCTGACCATTTAGTATGTTTTAACGGTAGTGTGTCCATAATAGGAATGTAGTTCGTAAGTTACGGGGCTGTCAAGAAACTTTCAAAACTTTACATCTTCGTTTTTTGGGGTCTTGTTATGTGAGGTTTACTTATATGGGGGTGGGGGGTGCAACGCAAATCCATGTGTACCCCCCTCTAGGTGTTCGTATGCGCTCGCGCAAAGTGTCAATATAGTATGGCAAAAGCCCTAGTAAAACAGGTTAACTTGACATATTTGTAAAGTTATGGCCTTATGTATTTGTCGCTGATGAACGGCGGCAGGCGGAAGCGGGGCTTCCCACACCCGCCACGCTATTTGACATTGTGGGTATATAGGAGAGTGTTATGAATACACGTTCTTTTGAGGGTCGCTTCAACGTTCGTCTGAACAAAGAAGCAGGTGTAATTAGCCTAGCCAAGGCTATCGACGGCAAATATGGTGCTGAAGATGCCGAGCAAGTTGCTAAACTGGTGGTCGAAGCCGCCAAAAAGCACAAGGCAAGCCTCGACCGCTGGAGCTTCTACATCAAGGGCGTCAGCCAAAACCTTGGGGAATCCAAGACAATGGCGGCAACCGAGATTGCGAAAGCGATGAAAGCGGGACACAAGCCAGTCATCAAGGCTGGTAAGTGGGGCAAGCCAAGGCTGGATCTGGTCAACCCAGATGCACCGTCCACAAAGACTAACGACAACATCGTTACTCTTTAACTCAACCAGCTGGGAGCTTCGGCTCCCAGCGATCAACCGGAGGCAACTATGAAAGTTGAAAAACTAAGGCGCTACTGTGTAGATTGGGTTGAGATGGGCACAATATACTTCAGGTACTACAAGACTGAAGGAGCCGCTAAGAACTACGCTCTACACTTGATCCACGACATTGGAATACCAAAACATCTGGTCAATGTCATACAGGTCAAATAACAAACAGAGAGGGGCGGGCAATCGCCCCTCTCACTTAACACTAGTAATGGAGGTAACTATGAAAGCAGCTAGTATATTGTTAAGTATGTCCGGTTTCTTACTAATGATGGCAGGAGTCGGCACAATCGAGAGTGACCACAGTATCAGCGGTATATATCTGCTGGTGTACGCAGGGATCTCAGCCATAGGATTGCTAACATGGATAGGCGGAGTGCTTATCTGGCAAGCAACTCAAGAATAACTACTAGGGGAGTCGCAAGGCTCCTCTTTTTTTGTGTCAAGTTTCTACTATTTTGTGTGTGTACCCCCATTGCTCGGGGGGTTTTGGCTCGCTCTAATGTAATGTTTTAGTACTATCTATACTATCTAACACTAAGTTGACACAATATTGGGGGTTTTAGATACCTAAACTATACAATCGCATTACAGTAAGGCCATAGAAATCAGTATATTACGAGCCATATGTATAGTATTACTATCTAAACTATCTAAATTATATAGTTTTTTTTCATATACCCTTTCCTAAACTTAAATATCCAGTGATAATACTATTTGCGCGTAGCACCACATTATTCCGAAATAACTAGATAGTTTAGATACCTTACACTTAACCCCCTGATTATCCTCATCTTCTCAGTATCTGTTCTCAATAGATACTCTTAATCTGCGCCCCCCTCTCTAGTCTGACTCTATAGATACCTATCAAATCTAAAGGTGGGGCAAACTTGACAACTCGGCTCGGTTGTGTCAAGTTTTGGGTCGGCGTTGTGCCACCCCTCTTAGAGGGTCTTTAAACTTAACACTAACTGGAGGTCATTATGACTAAGACTTTTGAAGGTAACTTTAATCTACAATTCAACAAGACTACTGAGCTTCTTGAACTCAAGCCTCATCCTGAGGGTAAGTACACTGCTGAAACAGCAGGTGAGTGTCTAGCTTCTGCTCTGGCATTCTGTGATGCTAATCCTAATGCAGGCTTTAATCGTTGGGACTTTTATATCCCCAATGTCAACCAGACTATTGAGCGTGATAGTAAAGTTCTTCATGCTGACCATGTATCTGATGCTGTAAAGCGTGGTGATACACCTGTCGTTAGAGCAGGTAAATGGGGCAAGCCTAAGATGACTATTGCTGGCCCTGTAACACAGGTCAAGAAGGCTGACGATAACATTGTCACTCTTTAATCCACCCCTAAGGGAGCGTCATTCAATGGCGTTCCCTTTTCGTGTTTCTACTAACTCTATCAATGAGGTTGCTATGCAAGAAGTTTATTTATCACGCACTAAGTCAGGCATTCTAGGTTACTTTACAGGTAACTTCCTAGTGTGGAACTTGACTCAGGAAGAATACGACATGCCATCTGAATGGCATATTGAGAACTGTCAACGTAAGGGGTTTCTCTATGTCATCCGTTGAGTGTGTTCGTTGTAGTGGCGAGGTTCATCCTCGTCGCTCAGCCCTCGGCTATGACACTTGTCTAGTCTGTGGGGATAAGCTTGCACGAGAGCGAGTCTATACTGTCGCTCCACTGCACAAGTCAAACTATATGCTCTTCACTAATCCTGAGGATTTGAAGGGTGTCAATAACAAGGGAGGTATGTTCGATGAAAGGTGACATGTTCTGGTGGGTTTTACTGTCTGCACTAGCGGCAGGTATTCTCGCATTTATCGACGGTTACTTCGAGCTTGGTCTCTATGCTTTCTAGGAGTGTAGAGATTATCGGAGGGCTACTGCTAGCCGTAGCGGTAGGTTTTCTTATCGCCTTCATAGCCATCAATTTAATTCTTGGCTGTGAAACATGGGATGAGTCGTTATGGACTGAGACGAACTCATGCTTAACACTAACACAAATCATGGAGGTAACTACACATGACTAAGTCCGCACTGAAACTCTTTGTACTTCGGTACATCAAGAGTGGAGCTATCGTTAATGGAGATAATGGTAAGCCACTATTCTTCAGTAACAAAGGTAGTGCTAAAGCACAACGAACTAAGGACATGAAAGTGTCCTATGGCCCTGACCATAATAAGTTCCAAGCATATAAGGAGGTACTATAAATGCGAGCCGAACTACTAAAACAAACTATCAAGGATTTATTTCCTATGAAACGTCCGCTGTCTATCGTCGGTGCTCCTGGCGGTGGTAAGACAACCATTGTGAGAACAGCTGCTCAGGAGATGGGTATTGGCTACATCGAGAAGCACATGCCAACGATGCTAGTCGAGGACTTCGGTATCCCTGACGTTGCCACTGACGGTGAGTCATTCGGATACAAGCTACCTGATTGGTACCCTGCTGTTGGTCGTGATGACATACCTGAGTTTGGTATTCTCTGCTTCGATGATCGTAATCAAGCAGGTGATGACTTGCAGAAAGTGCTTGCCAATATTCAGCAAGCTAGAACACTGCATGGTGTCAAGCTCAAAGCAGGTTGGACTGTCGTCTCTACTGGCAACAGGAAAGAGGACAGAGCAGGTGCTCAGAAGATACTTACCCACCTCGCTAACCGTGAGACTGTCATCGAACTAGACACACACCTTGACGACTCTCGTCGGTGGATGATTGACAATGAGGTCAAGCCAGAGGTCGTTTCATTCATTGGCTTTCGTCCTGCACTACTGCATGACTTCGATGCTCAGCGTGAACAGAATCCTACACCACGCTCTTGGGTCGAGGGTGTCAGTGCAATACTTGGCACTGTCAGTCCTGAGGCTGAGTTCGAATGCTTCAAGGGTGCTGTAGGTGAAGGTGCAGCGGCAGAGTTTGTTGGCTTTATACGGATCTATCGTAAGCTACCTAACCCTGACAACATCATCATGAATCCTAAGACTGCTGATGTTCCGACTGACCCTGCTACTTGCTACGCATTGTGTGGCTCTCTTGCAGAACGAGCAACTGAGAACAACTTCGAACGTGTTTGTACTTATGCGGAACGTATGGAGCCAGAGTTCTCTGTACTAACCGTATCATATGCGGCTCGTAAGAAGCCTGAGCTAGCCTCGACGCAAGCGTTTACTAACTGGGCTGTTAACCACCAAGATGTGCTATTCTAGAAACGGAGGTAACTATGAAATTATCAGATAAAGCACTACTCGTACAGCTATCCATATCCCAATGGACTGCTCGTAAGTACGACAAGAAGGCTACCGAACAGGTAGCCTCAGCCAATAATGCGGCTGTACAATCAGGCAGATACAACAAGTCTCTGCTTCCGATGAATGACTTTCTGACTAATGTACACCAGAAGTCTACACTCATCCGCAAGAAGTACTATGCAAACACTCTACCGTGGGGCATTGACGGTACGCAGATTTTGCCTAGTGCAAACTACCTGTCTTTTATGACTGACTTCCGCAAGGAGAAGTATGAATGGCAGATGGTAGTTAACTCGTTCTTGTCCGAGTATATGCGACTCAAGACCCATGCTCGTGTATCTCTCAACACGTTGTACAACGAGGCAGACTATCCACCACAAGATGAAGTTGCATCTAAGTTCAATATGGATATGTCAATCATGCCAGTACCAGACGGTGACTTCAGAGTTGACGTTGCAGAGGAAGAGCTTGCTCGTATCACTGCTGACGTTGAGCGCAGGGTTGTTGATGCATCTCAAAACGCCATGAAGGAAGCATGGAACAGACTGCATGACCGAGTGAAGCACATGGCTGAGAAGCTAGATGATCCCAAAGCTGTATTTCGTGACACTCTTGTCGAGAATACTAGGGAGATATGTTCTGTCCTTACTAGGCTGAACTTCACCGATGACCCCAACCTTGAGGCTATGCGTCAAGAGGTTGAGCAATCACTAACCAAGCATCATCCTGATGCATTACGCAATGACCCTGACCTACGTCGTGATAAAGCCGCAGAAGCTAAGGCTATCATGGCTAAGATGGGCGCATTTATGGGAGCTAACAATGGAGATTAGTAGAAGACTGAGCAAGTGTAAGACTGCTCTTGTGCTTGAGCATCCGTTCATTGGCAATGTTGCTATGAACATGCCGTTCAAGCTGACTGAGGATGTACCGACTGCCGCCACTAACGGCAAGCAAGTCGTGTTTAATCCTAACTTTTGTGATGAGTTGAATGATGAGGAGCTAAAGTTCCTCATCGCTCACGAGTGTATGCATCCTATGATGGAGCATAATTTCCGCAGACAGAGTCGTGAACCACGCAAGTGGAATCAAGCCGCAGACTATGTCATCAACAAGCTGTTGTCAGATGAGGGCATTGGTAAGATGCCTGACTGTGGCCTGTTGAGTGACGACATCTATGATGCAGGTGGCGGTACTAGTGATGGTATCTACAAGATTCTACCAGACACACCAGAGGGTACAGATGACCCACTTGATGACTGTCAAGATGGCGAGGGTTCACCTGCTGAACTAGAACAGCAAGCGGCAGAGTGGAAAGTCAAGGTTGCTCAAGCGGCTCAAGCCGCCAAGATGATGGGCAAGATGAGTGCAGGACTAGAGCGTCTGGTCGATGAGATACTGCAACCCAAAGTAAACTGGGCTGAAGTGATGACTAACTTTCTCGTCAAGAAGCGTACCAATGACCGCACCTTTTCAAGACCTAATCGTAGGTTCATACAGCAAGGATTGTATCTGCCTAGTATAACTGGCGAAGCACTAGGCGAGGTAGCCTTCTGTGTCGATTGCTCTGGCTCTATTGGGCAAGAGGAACTCAACCAGTATGCGGCAGAGATAATCAAAGTCCATGAGGATCTGCATCCTGAGAAGATACATGTTCTCTACTTTGACTCTGAGGTATCACACTATGACATGTATGAGCAGAACGAATCACCTGTAATCCAACCACATGGAGGTGGTGGTACTGCGTTCAGTCCTTGCTTTCGATACATGCAAGAGCATGACATCAACCCTGTTGCTTGTGTGTTCTTGACTGACCTGTACTGTGACGACTTTGGTGATACACCAGACTATCCTGTACTGTGGATTTCAACCACTGATGAAGACCAAGTGCCGTTTGGCGAAGTAGTAAAGATGGAGGTATAATACTATGGCTACTGTAAGATTTTCCGATTCACTATGTGAAGACATTCGTAACAATGCGAGGGCTATGTTTACCAAAGCCCTCGACGAGGCTAAGGCGGATGTACCTGCACACTGGGCTGATAAAATGTATCAGTCCTTTTTCCCTTCTGACGTTATCTCTAAGTTCAATTCGTTGCCACCCTATGCAATGAAAGAAGAGACAGCGTTAGTATTCTCAGGGTTCTCTAATGCGCCAGAGGATGTATTCCAGACCGCTGAGTTTTCTAGTAAAGCTTATGAGTGTGATGAGATAACTCTAACTTTCAGTAAGCCTATGCGTTGGCCTCATCAGTTTCAAGCAGAGGTTACAGGCTACAAATCAGAGTGGCGGTCTAACAAAGCTGACTTTCGTGACAGCCGTTGGGATTGGCTCAAGCCTGAGTTCAAAGAATATGTTCGTAAGATATTCGAAGTGGAAGCTAAGCAAGCGAAGTTCCTAGAGGGTATCAACACACTCATGAAAACATATTCTACGTTGGCTCCTGCACTGAAGGCTTTCCCTGCACTGTGGGATTTAGTTCCTGACGAAGCTAAAACACGCCACAAGAAGATAGTAGAACGCAAGAAAGCTGAGATAGATGTCGATAGCATGGACATCAAGGGCATGACTGCGGCAGTAACATTTTCCAAACTAACGAGGTAACAATGCGGAAAGAACAATGGATTGCACTGAAAACTGTGCTTAAACACACTAAGGACTACGCTGAACAACAGCGTAAGAAAGAGTGTTCATCAAGGGCTGAGCTTAATCAGCATTGGTCAAACAGTCACCAGTCATTGACAGATATGGTCGAGTTCCACAAGGGGGAATACATCTACCATTCTATTCTGAACAATGTCGATATAGATGAGATTATTCTGGCTGTAGAAGCCTATAATCCCCCAGTCGATAGGACTGTACTGGAAACGCAAGACCCTGAGTTGGGTTCGCTTAACGATAAGGAGAGAATATACAAGCGAGAGCGTTTACTGGATAAAATCAAACTACTTCAAAATCATTGGGTATGGAGGAAACTATGAGCAGTTGGTTAAGCATAACACCTAAAGGTGTAGACAGCTATGAGAAAGCCGAGAGACTATGGTCAAGGGTGCGTAGCCCACATAAAGGGAAGCCTATCACTGGTTGGTTGCGTATGTTCAAGGAGGGTAACGGCACATTTGTATTCAAGTTGCAGAGTTACTCTGATACGCCAGACCTATGTCGGCTGACGCCTGACAACAAGTTGACGTTCGTTGCCGAGGAACACACCTTCAGGTCTCATTCCCAAACGCTAGTGTCGTCAATACACAGGTGGCTACCGTTTACTACTGTGCGCCATAAGACAGGTCTCTATCGCATTGCAGGTGTAGACATTGTCCAGAAGAAGATGCAGAAGCTGTACGAAGCTGACCCTGAGAACGTAGAAAACAAAGACCCATACACACGCCATACACCTGCATATTGGGAGATGTATGGTCACTACCTGCCAGTGATGAGAGCAGAAGCGTACTACTTCCAAGGTATTGAGTTCGATATGATAAGCGGTGAGTGTCTCAATCCACAGCCAGATGTAAGACTAGTCGAGAAGCCAGAGGAACGTAAGAAGTGGCGCAGAGCATTGACTGCTTTCAAGAAAGGTATCAAAGCTCGTGTCAGAGTTCATGCTTTCGATGGTATCATTGACCAGATGTGGGAAGAACGTCAAGCACAGAAGAACCGATGGGATTGGCAACAACCACAGTGGGATTCAAACCAGTGGCTAGACTTACTCGAACGATGCATACGTCAGAACGAGTTCCCACCTGAGTTACTCAAAGGTCTAGCACAGACTACTACAGATGGTTACTACATGAGTCGTAAACCTGAAGGTAGTCATATACTCAAAGCACTAGAGCATGTATGTAATGGGCAGAGTATCGCACTGCGTAGGAGATTTGGTGTGTTTGAGGACGAACTGCAACCAGTTTCATAGAGGAGTGAATGGAGCTAACCAAAGCAACACATCCAGAGTGTCCTGCTTGTGGCAAAATCACAAGGCATAACCATTGGGGTAGAGGGCCGTTTAAATATCTTAGGTCTGTTAGTGTACGCCAGTGTGTGAATCAGGACTGTAAGAAATATAATAGTGTGTTGCTTTGGTATCCATTTAGAGGATGGTTACATTTCAATGTTGCTTGGAGAGAGAAATGATTGAATACTTTACAGCACTTGTAATAGCATACAGTGTGCAAGATTATAATATTGAAACAGTTGCGTGGTTCGAAAACGAAAGGCACTGCATAGAGGCTATGCAAAGCAGGAGTGTAGATAACTTTTATAATTATATTTATGACCTGTATGGCAATGACATCTCAATGCGGTGTGAAGTATCTACCACCAGATCAAAGATAATAAGACCAAAGAGTAGACCAGAGGTAATAGAATGACAGTTGTAGTATGGGATGGAAAGACCTTAGCCACTGATAGACAGGCCAATGATGGCTCTATGAAGTGGGAGGCAGAGAAGGCTTGGTATGTAAACCATAAAGAAAAGAAAGACATGAAGGGTTCGGAACTAGGATGGGTGTATGTAAACAGACCCTCTATCGTATCAGGCATAGGAGTACTGGGCAGTATACTAAAGATGCGAGATTGGTTTGTAAGTGGTGCTGACCCCGCCGCGCTAGACGTACAGCCTAACACAGCAGAACTTATTGTCGTGTCTAAAAAAGGTCTGTCCGTCTGGTCAACTAACGGAACATCCGTAGAGCTATCAGCACCTATGGCTTTCGGAGAAGGTAGAGAATATGCGCTTGGCGCAATGGCAATGGGAGCGACAGCAGAAGAAGCTGTGCAGATTGCTAACGAATATTCTTTACATTGTGGTAAAGGTGTATCATGTTATACCTTACAAGGGAGTAAGGTTGTAGTATAGGAGGAAGTAATGGCTAGACGTAAGAAGTCTAAGAAGGAAAAGGTATGGGCTTACCTGTTGAAGAACAAATTAGCCACAGCTAAGCAAGTAGCTAAAGCTACAGGTGTTTCGTATACCTATGTTAATAAACTAATGAACAGCATAGGCACACCAAAGGAAATATTCCAACAAGAGGAAGACGAGTTCACAATCGAAGAGATGATTGAACCTAGCCTCAACGAGGGCGAAGGATTTCCTAAACCTATGGGTAGGGCTGAGATCCTACAGGAGGCAACACGCCTGACAACAGATGCTCGTGAGAAAACACACGGCACTATGGCCGATAACCTCGGTTGTATTGCTGACTTGTGGAACGCATACCTCAAGGGTAGATGGCACAACCTAACTGGCAGTGATGTTGCCCTGATGATGACACTAGTCAAAGTGTCTCGTGCTAAAAACAATCCATGTCATGCAGACAACTGGGTCGATGGCGCAGGTTATATGGCTTGCGGTGGAGAGATTGGTACAGAGAATGTTGAGTTCGCAGACCTGACCAATGAAAAGATACCATTGGCAGAAGGACAGGGTCTGTAACATGGACATCGTCACCATTGATTTTGAAACCTATTATGATAGGGAGTATTCGTTGTCGAAGATGACAACGGAAGCCTATGTTCGTGACCCTCGCTTTGAGGTGATAGGTGTATGCGTCAAGGTGAACGACTTCCCTACTGATTGGTACAGCGGTGATAATGTGGGCAAGTTTCTCAACTCGTTAGACTATTCTGACAAGGCGATACTTGCTCACAACACTGCGTTTGATGGGGCTATCTTGTCATGGCACTATGGAATCAAGCCTAAGTTCTGGCTCGACACCATGTCTATGGCAAGACCCCTACACAACGCTACAGTAGGTGGCTCATTGAAAGCACTAGCCTCTCACTACAAGCTAGGTGAGAAGGGCGATGAAGTGTTTAATAATCTGGGCCGTCACAGGAAGGACTTCACACCAGAACAACTTGACAGGTATGCTGCGTACTGCATCAAGGACGTAGACCTGACGTATCAACTATTCCAAAAACTAAAGGTAGGCTTTCCTGTGTCTGAGCTAATGGTCATTGACCAGACGCTACGGATGTATACCCAACCTGTTATACAACTTGACACGGATGTGCTTGCACAGCACTTGGAGAAGGTAAAGGCAGACAAGCGAAAGCTGATTGAGGACTTGGCACTCAAAGGATTGAGCGAGGACAAAGTAAAGAAAGCCCTCATGTCTAACCAGATATTCGCCAAGCTACTTACTACGGTAGGTGTTGAACCCCCCATGAAAACAAGTCTACGCACAGGTAAAGAAACATATGCCTTTGCTAAGACAGACAAGGAGTTCACTGCTTTACTTGACCACCCTGACCCACGCATACAAAACCTAGTGGCGGCAAGGCTAGGTACTAAATCCACCATTGAAGAGACACGCACTGAAAACCTGATGAAGGTGGCTGAACGTGGTGCATTACCTATCATGCTTAATTATTATGGCGCACATACAGGTAGGTTTAGCGGTGGAGATAAACTTAACCTACAGAACCTACCACGCAACGGAGCAATACGGAGCGCACTGACTGCACCCATAGGAGAGATACTAGTAGCATGTGATTCGTCACAGATAGAAGCTCGTATGGTTGCTTACATCGCAGGTCAACATGATCTAGTGCAAGCCTTTAGAGAAGGGCGTGATGTGTACAGTGAGTTCGCATCTGAGGTCTATGGTAAGAAGGTAACTAAGGCTGACAAGATTGAGCGGTTCGTTGGCAAGACCTGTATACTTGGGTTAGGTTATGGTATGGGGCATGTTAAGTTCCGTAACACGCTTGCACTTGGGCAGGGAGGAATCTCTGTTGATATAGATGAGAACGAAGCACAACGTATCGTAAGACTATACCGACAGAAGAACCACAAGATTGTATCCCTATGGAATAAATGCGGTCATGCCCTGACGACTATGGTTGCAGGGGGGAGCGGTAACATTACAGACCTACTGCCCTTTGACAGCAACGGCATCATCCTACCGAGTGGCTTACGCATACAATATAATGCGCTACGCCAGACACCAGATGGCTTTGAGTATATCGCAGACGCACGAACCTATAAGAAACTAGTGAAAGCTAGAGTGACTACAGGCGAGGAGATAACGATAGACTGGACGCGTATCTACGGTGGGAAGGTAACAGAGAACGTAGTCCAAGCACTAGCTAGGATTGTGGTCGCAGAACAAATGGCATCTATCGGACAGTCATACCACGTTGCATTTCAGGTACATGATGAGATCATTATCAGCTGCCTGGAAGAAGAGAAGACACACGCACAGGAACTTGTTGAGAGAAGAATGTCTACTCCGCCCCGCTGGGCACGAGATTTACCTGTTGCTTGCGAGTCAGGCGTAGGTTATAACTATGGTGATGCTAAGTAAACTTTACCGTGGGTGGCGAATACCGCCTTCACGGTGCAACCCTATGGAGTTTTGATGCAGATAGCACATTCTTTTTCAGCAATTAAGATGTATGAGAACTGTCCTAAACGATACTACCACCAAAGAGTAACGAAGGAAGTCCAAGATACAGGCGGTGAAGCAAGTCGATACGGTGAACGCATCCATGAGTTTCTGGAACAGCGTCTTGTGAACGACACAGCCCTGCCGCCAGAGGCTGAGAAGTACGAGGTGCTTTGTCAAACCATTGAGAAGATGGCAAGAGGTGGAGAGCTACACGCAGAGCGACAGCTGACACTGACGGAGAACCTTACACCAACAAGTTGGTTTGCGAATGACGCATGGTTCAGATCCATACTCGATGTTTTGATTATTAAAGAAGATACAGCAATCGTAATTGATTGGAAAACAGGTAAGCGTAGACCAGACTTTACACAGCTTGAGATGTTCGCACTGCAAGTGTGGAAGCATTTCCCTGAGATTGTGCGAATAAAGACCACGTTCGTATGGCTCAAAGAGATGAAGATGGACACCGAAGAATACAGTCGAGAGCAATCAGACGAGATGTGGCAAAACTTACTGGGGCGTATCAATAGGATATACGAATCAGTTGAACATGAGAACTGGCCTGCTAAACCAAGTGGTCTATGTAGGTTCTGTCCTGCTCAAAGTTTGTGTGAGTATGCACAGATATAACTTGACAAGTATGTAATCTTATGGCATCTACACCAGAAGGTAAAATAAAACGTAAACTTGACAAGATGTTAAAGGAAGAGGGCATCTGGTATTACAACCCCCAAGCAGGGCCGTTTGGTAGGGCAGGTATACCTGACAAGGTTGCGATAGTGAGTGGACGATTTATAGGGATTGAGTGCAAGGCGGATAAGACAAAGAAACCTACAGCACTACAAGTAAAAGCAATGAAGGAGATAGAGATGGCAGGGGGCAAATGCTTTCTCGTATATGACGAAGATACCATAGAGGAAGTTCGTCAGTACATTAAGAGTCAACAGGACACGAGTTGGGTGGAGTTAGGATGTTAGTAGTAGAGCAAGCAAAGGCTCTAGCACTAAACCTTACAAATCCAAATCGAGTGTTAGAGACAATACCAACAGCGAAGGTACTTAACTTCAAAGGTAAAGACCTAGTGGTGACACCGCATGGTCAAGACGAAGTAAAGGTACTACGCAACCTAGGGATAAAAGCACCTGCACCTATTCTATATTACTATGATTGGGTAGGTCAGTTTACACCATACGAACACCAGAAGATGACTGCCGCCTTTTTAACTATGAACCAGAAGGCACTGGTGCTTAACGAGATTGGTACTGGTAAGACACAGTCTGCACTATGGGCGGCTGACTACCTTATGAAAACAGGTGCTATTAAGAAGGTGCTGATTATATCACCGCTGTCCACACTGGAACGTGTGTGGGGTGACGGTATCTTTATGGGCTTTCCTGAGCGTAAGCATATAACCTTACATGGTACTGCGGCTAAACGGAAGAAGCTACTACATGTAGATGCTGACTTCTTTATCATTAACCATGATGGCTTCCCTATCATATCCGAGGAAACCGTTGGTATGTTTGACTTAGTGATAGTTGATGAGGCTGCTGTCTATCGTAATCCGTCTACAAACAGATTCAAGATCTTGAGGAAGTGGATGGGCAAGAACACAGGAACACGTTTGTGGTTGATGACAGGTACACCCACGCCGAATGACCCAACAGATGCTTGGGCGTTATCTAAGTTGGTAGACAGTCCATACAGCACCAAGACATACACTGCGTTCAGAGAACAGGTGATGATGAAGATTGGTCAGTGGAAGTGGATACCAAGACCAGAGTCAGTGGACACTGTAAAACATATTCTGCAACCTGCTGTTAGGTACACAAGAGACGAGTGCTTTGACCTACCTGACACAGTATTCCAGACGCGTAAGGTCGATCTAACTAAGGAACAGAAAGACCATTACACAAAGATGCTCCGTCATTTCGTAGTTGAGATGGCAGAGGAAGGCACTATCACCGCTGTCAACGAAGCGGTCAAGTTACAGAAACTTGTTCAGATAGCTTGTGGCGTAGCCTATGGGGATGATGGTCGCCACATTGAGTTGAATTGTTCCCCAAGAGTGAAACTAGTAGAGGAGGTAATAGATGAAGTAGGAGGTAAAGTTATTGTATTCGTACCTTTGACAGGTACGCTACGCATGTTGGAGCGAGAGCTAGGAAAGAAGTGGTCAGTCGGTGTAGTGAATGGCGAGGTATCTGCCAGACAGCGCAACGAGATATTCCACAACTTTCAGAACGGCAAAGACCCACATGTATTGATTGCTCATCCTGCAACAATGGCTCATGGGCTAACCTTAACAGCTGCATCGACAGTGATTTGGTATGGGCCAGTAACAAGCAACGAACAATATGTTCAGGCGAATGGACGGATAGAGCGTATTGGTAAAAAACATGTATCAAACGTAGTTCACATTGAGAGTACCGAAGTAGAGTACCGCATGTATGAACGGCTCAAGAACAAGCAGAAACTACAGGGCTTGTTGCTTGATTTGATACAACAAGAAACGAGGTAACACTATGAATCTAACTGTAGACCAAGTGATAGAAGCGTACCTCAAGTATCGCAATAAGAAGGAAGCTCTTGAAGCTGAGATCAAAGACCAAGTCAAAGAACTCAAGGACAAGATGGCGAAACTTGAGGCGTGGATAAAGACAAAAGCTGATGCCGAGGGAGTAACGTCTTTCAAGACAGCACATGGCACTGCCTTTGTCACAACCAATGACTACGCAAATGTAGCAGACTGGGATGCTGTCCTAGCTTTCATCAAAGCGAACGATGCATACGACATGCTAGAGAAGCGAGTCAGTAAGAACGCTGTTCGTGGATATATAGATCAGCAAAAAGCCGTACCGTCAGGCGTGAATTACGGAACACGCATTGATGTAAACGTCCGTAAACCTGCAAACAAAGTCGAAGACTAGGAGATAAATATGAACGATATTATACCGACTAACATCCAAGTACCTGCACACTTGGCAAATAAAATTGGACAGCCATCTGCTCTAGCAGACTCTATCAAAGGTGGCCTGTCAAACGCAGAGGGTGACGCATACCCACGCATCTCAATCAAAGGCTCACGCTTTCGTATTGTAGAGGGCGGTAACGAGACTGTACTTGATAGCAATGTACTAGAAGCTGTGATTGTTGGGGCTAATCCTAACCTATCAAAGACATGGTACGCTAAAGAGTGGAGCAAGGATGCTGAACCTGCCGCACCTGATTGCTTCTCACTTGATGGCATTAGTCCACATCCTGAGGTGGAAGCACCACAAAATGACTTGTGTTCATCATGCGCCAAGAACGCATGGGGGTCTAAAGTGACAGCTACAGGACAGCAAGTGAAGGCTTGTTCTGACCAGAAGCGACTAGCTATCGTATCGGCTGACGATGCCGAGGGTGCTATCTATCTGCTGCAAGTTACACCTGCGGCACTGAAGGGTCTGAACGCATACCATAAGGAACTATCAGTCCGTGGCATTGCGCCAGAGATTGTGCGTACCAGAGTATCGTTTGATACCAACGCTTCATTCCCCAAGCTGACGTTCGCCTTTGGCGGCTTCAATGATGAGGGAACGCAAAACGCTGTTGATAAGTTGTTCGGCACTGACGAGGTCAAGACAATCACAGGAGAACTTGCTGTTGCTAAACCAGTAGAGGTAGCTAAGCCTTCACCTGTAAAAGCAGAGCCTGAGCCTGTCGCTCCTGCACCTGCACCTGCTGTCAATGGGGCGGCTAATGACCTAGCGGCAGAGATCGCTGACTTGATTGGATCAGCTGATGACTAATATGCCACCGCTAGACTTCACGAAAGTGGAAGCACTGCGGAAACATATGTTGCTTACTACAGGCAATATGGCTGAGCTACTTGGTGTGTCACGGATGACTTACTACGCATGGGTAAAGGGTAAGCCCATCCGTAAGAAGAACGATATAAAAGTTCGTGACATGCTGAGACAGCTACTAGCCTTGATGACAGAAGGTTGGCCTCAACCAGATGTTATTGCTTTAGAGCAAAAGTATCGTTTCCAAAGGCTTCTTGAGATTTTGGACAAACAAGACTAAGGTAGAAGAGAGGGGGTTTAACGCCCCCTTTCAAAACTGTGAAGGTAACAACAAATGGATACGCTGAAATTTTTACAGCGAGTCCTACCGTCTGAAGGGTATTATGTAACTACACTTATAGCTCCTGATGGCAAAGTCCAACAAGGGTTTTTTGACACGGTAGAGGAACTCGCTAAAGCCTGTAAGAGGCTATCGACATCACAGCCAGATAAGAATGTCTATTTCGCTGTCTCTGCTTTCGGTAATAAGGGCAATAGAAAGCAAGAGAATGTACGAGCAACCAAGCTAGTAGCTGTTGATGTAGACTGCGGTGAAGGCAAACCTTTCCCTACATGGAAAGAAGGACTAGTAGCACTGGGTAAATTTGTTTCTGATATGAAACTACCCAAGCCGCTAATCATCCACTCTGGTAACGGACTACATGTTTACTGGGTGCTTGATAAAGAATTAGAGCCAGAAGAATGGAAGCCTCTAGCCGAGGCTATGAAGCAAGCCTGTGTAGCAAAAGGGTTTGATGTTGACCCTGCTGTACCTGCTGATAGCGCGAGAGTATTACGCCCTGTTGGTACAATAAACACAAAGGGTGGTAACGAAGTAAAGCTACTTGTCGATGCCGAGCCTGTAAATATTTCGACTCTGAGAGATTGTCTAAGTTATTACTTCCGAGCGTCGCCTGGGACTAGTGTACGTCCTACTCGTGAGAACTCGTTGCTGGATAACCTAGCAGTAAAACAAGAGTTTCCCCCTGCTGTTGGGTCAGTAGTAGCAAGCAAGTGTAAGCAGATTGAGTGGGCTATAGCCAATCAAGGCGAGGTCGATGAGCCGTTATGGTATGACCTAATAGGAGTAGCCGCGCACTGTATTGATCCTGAGAACACCGCAAAAGAATGGAGTAACCAACATCCAGCCTATGACGAAAAAGCAACCATACAGAAACTTGCTCACTGGAAACAATCCACTACTGGCCCAACAACCTGTGCGAAGTTTGAAGCGGATAGACCGAACGGATGTAGAGGTTGTAAGTTCAAAGGCAAGATCGGTTCACCTGCCAGACTTGGGGTGCAGTATCAAGAGGTGGCTGTTTCACAAGAGGCGTTAGACAAAGTAGCTAACTCTGTACCTATGCCGAAACCTTTCAAGCGCACGAAGGAAGGCATCAAAGTTACCATAGACGATACAGATATTGATGTGTGTAAGTTCGACATCTATCCAGTGGGCTATGGGTACGACGAATCACTGGGCTATGAGACTGTTAGGTTTCACTGGAACAGGCCACACATGGGGTGGCAAGAGATAACACTAAGGCAAGCGCACTTAGCAGAAGGCAGTAGAGAGTTTGCAACGGCAATCGCAGACCAAGGTATTGTCCTATACAACAAGAGGCAAACGGAGTACTTTCAACTTATGATGAGGTCATACATGGAAGAGCTTAGACAAATCCGTGCCATGACTAACCTCTACTCGACTATGGGTTGGAAGGAAAACAACACGGCATTTGTTCTAGGCGACACACTTATTAAGCGTGACGCTAATGGGGTCGTGTCAGAAGAAACTATCAAGCTATCGTCTGGAGTACACAGACAAGGTAGCGAACTATACCAGACTAAAGGCACACTAGATGGATGGTCTACACTAACATCCATACTGGAGAAGGCGGATCTGAAAGCACATATGTTTACGCTAGGCGTAGCTTTCTCTGCCCCGCTCTATAACTTCACTGGACTCAAAGGACTGACAGTATCGCTCTACGGTGCGACAGGTGGCGGTAAAACACTGGCGCAATACTGGGCGCAGTCAATCTATGGCAATCCTGATAAGCTGCACTTTGCAGCAAAGTACACACAGAACAGCTTGTTCTCACGACTTGGTACATACGCTAACCTTCCGCTGACCATAGACGAAGTCACCATGATGAACGACAAAGAGGTCGGTGACTTTTGCTATTGGGTAACTCAAGGTCGAGATAAAGCTAGGCTGAACCGTAACGCAGAAGAACGAGACGCAAAGACTTGGGCTACGCCAGTGGTAGTATCCACCAACAAGTCTCTGCAAAGTAAGTTGATAGCATCTGGCTTAGACACAGACGCACAGATGGCTAGGCTACTAGAGATTACAGTACCACAGAGTCCTATCTTTATTAGAAACTCAGAAGCAGGACGTAAGATATACGAGGCAATACACTCTAACTATGGTCACGCAGGTAGGCTGTTTATAAAGAACCTACTAGAGATGGGTGAAGACGGTATACAAGCCGCCATAGCGGAGGCAGCACAGACATTCAACAAGAGATACAAAGCAAAGTTTAGTGGCGAAGAACGGTACTGGGAGCAGTCCATTGTCCTAGCTGATCTAGGTATGAGACTAGCAAATGATTGGGGGCTTCTACAGTTTGACTATCAACAAGCAACCGAGTGGGTACTGGCACAGATCGGAGCTATCCGTAGAACCGTACAAGAGAACCAAGTTGATTCGTTCGATCTTATCGCAGAGTACATGGCTGACAGTGCAGATGCACAGGTAACAGTGATGCATACAGCAGGGCAGAAACCACAGCCTGACTATGGTCGTATGCCACGAGGGGATATTAGAGTTCGCCTTGATGTGTTCCGTAAGTCTGCGGCTGAGCCGTTTGATAAGGGTACGATGATGATTGACCGCACCCACTTCCGCAAGTGGTTGTCTGTTCGAGGAGCTGACTACAAGTCATTCAAACAGGAACTTGCTGTGGAGAACGCGATTGCCACGCCGAAGTCAGAGAAGGCTTCACTTGGTAAGGACACGCCAATCAAACTGGCGCAGTCCTATGTTATAGGCTTTAACTTAACCCACCCAAGATTCCAGAGCTTGCTAGAGAACGCTGATGTAACTGCTGATGACTTAGCTTACGGACAGTTACAAATTGTTACAGACTAGAACTTCTCGTCGTTAAGACCATAGATACGCATTAGCTCTTCCAAGTCGCTACGGATAGCGGTTGGCGAAGTCTTCAAGTACCTCTGTCCAGTGGGCATAGCTGCTGCTTTCGCTGACCGCTTAGCGCGTTTCTCAAAGTCCTTGAACTCAAAAGCTGTTCCTCTGTGGATCACATTCCAATCTCTAACCATGTTGATAACCTCCCTCATACGAGTTCGATCTTTCTCAACGTAGGCTTTGACGTAAGCGGCAGTATAGTCCGCACGCAGGTACTTGATGTACTCAGCTTTGTACTTTCCTAGCCTTACTATGTCGTTCTCTCTGGTGGCTATGGATGGATAGAAACCCATTGCGCGGAAAGCAATCTGCCCCCAATCAGAAGATGGATCAATGACTTTACCCTGAGAGTTTGTCACTGCTCCAGTATCGTAATAGGTATAAGCGTCAATGATACCTCGCATCGCAGCCACGGGAGACTCGCGGAAAGCCCCAGTGAAACTTGTTGTCTGGTCTCTGAGTCCTACTACTCCGGCAGCATACTTGCTAAAGTTACCTGCTGTTACAAACGCACCTTCAAGACCTGAGTACACTGGCCCAAAGAAGTTTTGTAGTTCTCTAGAAGAATCAGCACCTGCTCTCAGTGCGCCAGTCAGAGGGATAAGATCACCAAAACCTAGGCGAGTGGAGAATGTACCTGCTGCTATCTGGTCTAGTCCGCCTCTCATCATGTACTTTGCAGAGCCAGGGGCTAGTCCATCAAACAACTTGATAAGTTCTTCCTCTACGCTTGCCTTTTTGATGCCAAAGAACTGAAGCAGAGTGTCAATCAAATCAGCTAGGTCGTCTGCAAATGGTAGACCTTTCAACCCAGACATAGCAAACAGCATACCCAAGAAGTATAGTCTACCCTTCGGACTCATACCTTTCATCATCTGTATGGTGATGATTGAGAACTGTTTGTAGATAAACAGATACTGACCTACGTTACCACGAGCCATCTCTGGGCGGTTAAACATACCGTATTCACCCTGAGAAGTATTCACCGCAGTACGAGCAAACTCAGTGGCCTCTGAGTTAATCTGGTTTTCTAGCTCAGTAAACCTAGCGTCTTGCTCCATGTTTCTGCTGTCACCCAGAACCTCTAACTCAATGTATTCTGGTGAGCCTGCTACTGCTCTCTTCTTATGCAGACGGAAAGCTGCTAGTGCTGTAGCTCTTCGGTTAAGCTGCTCTGTGTAGGAGAACATACCCATCCAGAGTTTTACTGCGCCCTGTAGTTTGTTACTGTTGATGCCGCCTCTAGCTGTACCCACTAGTGCGTTAGCCTGTGCAGCCTGTAGAACGCCTTCGGATGTGGCGTTTGCTAGGAACAGTGCTTCATCTCTTTTTAGCCCATGCTTATCCAACAGACTTTGGTCGCTTACTACTCTGTTGATGTAGGTCGCATCAGCCAGTTTAGAATCCAACATATTTCTAGCTGCTAGCTGCATCTCTAGTGCAGAGTTACTTAGACCAAAGCCACCGCCAAAACCTCTAGCTTCATTGTAAGTGCCTAGGAATGGTATACTGTGGGTCATCATAGATACGAGGTTGATACCTGCTGTCGCTACTGAGCCGCCCAACTGAGCAACAACTGTCCACATCTTCAGACGAGATCCTGTCTCACCTGACAACAAGTCTTCAGTCGAGTCATTGATATTGGAAGCATCAGCGTACCACTGCTGAAGTCCTAGTGCAGTGCCTCTATAATCTTCACCCCTACCGAGGTTCTTCATAGACTTGCCTGTAACCCTGTTGATAGCTTGGGGCATACCATCGCCTGCCATGTACTGATACATGTAGGCATATCTATCGTAATTAGTCTGCGCTCTACGCATGTCCTCTGGAGCTAAATCAGTGCGCTGCGTTTCTGCATACAAGTCTTTCAACAATCTGGAGTCACCGCGCCATAGGCTGTCGTCTAACATGATGTTGTTTAGACGGTGACGATAGAAAGTTTGTCCTGCAATATGGCCTTGCGTCTCAAGATATTCTGCTGTGCTACGCACTACGTCTTGATCCCAACCTGCAACACCTGCTCTTTGCAGACTTCTACGAGCACGTTGAGTCTGAGCAGTCAAAGCCTCCACAATACGTTCTCTTTCTTGTGGGTTTATGTTTACATCTAGACGCGCCAATGTGTTGACAAAGTCGTCCAGACTAAACTGTTGCCCTAGTACAGAACCTTTACGAGTTGTCTCGGTCACTGCTCGGAAGGTTATGGCTCGCTCTTTTCCGTTGGCGTCTTCAAGAGTAAACTGTTTATCGCCAAACTTTGCGTTAAGGTCTTCTGCTATATCTCTAGCAGCTTTACGACTTTCAGCCTGATAGTAGGGCAACACAGTCTTCCAAACATCACCGAGTGGTACTACTTCTCCGTTGTCATCAAAAGCAACTAGCCTAATCTGCTGATTACCTCTGCGAGTAAACGGTACATAGGATGTCATAATGGTGCGCTTAGCATTAAACTGTGCGTTAGCTGCCTGTACATCCAAGAGGTACAAGTTACCAATGGCTGATGTGATACGGTTAGCCTGACCTTGCGTGTAGTTTTTATCTGATAGAGAGTCTAGACCAGCGATAATTTCTTGGAAGTCTTGTCCTTGAAACTTGGCAGTATCTTCTCGCCCTTGCTTCCAGTCTTGCACTTTATCTTTTACATACAGCGCACGGTTGATCTCTCTTAGGAAAGTCTTAGCGTCTTCTACTGATTCGCTTTTATACTGGAAGCTGCCACCTTCTTGACGCGAGTCTTTCTGGTATAGGTTTACATACTGCTCCATCACTCTACGAAGCACCATAGTGTCTTGGTCAGACATGCCATAAGACTTCTTAAATTGATTTATGGTAGCGTCTCGCTGAGCTACTGCGCCTTCTATTGTAGATCTGGCTACGTCTAGGGCTGACTGGTTAACAGCTTTGCGCTGTTCGGTGTAGATATTCCACACTCTATCGGTAATAGGAAAGTCTGGAGTCCAGTCTCTTTCAGTAAATACTTCTTGCTCTTGATCGCCAAGAGTAACTCTAAGACCGTTAGTAAAGTCTTCGCGTGTTAGTTCACCTGCGGCAACTGCGGCTTCAAAGTTATCGCGGTTGATACCTACTACACCGTTTTGCATAGTAACAAGATCGCCTACGTCTCTGATGTCTGTATCAGTAACAGCGTCTTGTTTGTTTAGTGCGCCGTAAGCTAGAAGCTGTCCTGCTTGTAGAAGTTCTTCCTCTGTTGGCCCACCCTGTTTGTTACCGTTCTCATCTGTGAAACTGAAGGCAGAGTTAGAGAACGCTGTCATACCTTCATAGTTAGAAAGAAAGCGTCTGGCACGGTTAGCACGAGCTTGGAATATGTTAAACACTTGCTGCAGACCATCGCTGCGAGTGGCCATGTTGTCCAGCGACTGTACGTTTTCTGCAAGCTTACCAAAGAAAACACCTACATCTCTAATGTTCTCTATATCTTTTAGGTCGGTAAGCATCTTCTTGGCCGCACGCATACCGCCGTAATTACCGCTACGTTTAGTATATGCATGGGAGGATATGGCTCTTGATGCTGCATCTGCAGTATCTTCTACAAGAGAATAACGCACCAACGTGTTGTCACGCTGTAAGCTCTGCAAGTTACGTCCTAGTTCTTGCATTGATACTAGACCGCTACCACCCTGCAACAAGTTTCTGCGTGATTGTCGTAGCATGTACCTGGCTAGATCATCAGTAAAGTCAAAGCCTAGTTTGTTCAGAGCGTCTTTAACAGCGTACCAGATCTGTTTAATAACACTGGAGTCTAGGTCAGCTGCTCTGTTTGCTAGCTCTTCTTCGATGGCTTCGATACGCTCCATGCCCATTTCGACACGGCGATTAACCATTACGCGCAGACTTGAGTCAGACAGGTATACGTTCTCTAGGTTTTTCTCTAGAGTTTTCCTGTCCATAAACGCGCCCATGCCAAAGTGACCCATAGTTTCGTGGGCTACAACAAACTTGGCTTGCTTCTCTGTCTTAATTCTATCGCTGAATATAACGATCTCATCGCCCAGTGACACACCTGCCGCAGGAGCGTCAGCAAAGTTAGGTCGTCTTTCAGCTATACGATT
>CEPF01026097.1_pt1 | contig 23933 bp, 31 predicted proteins | sample 530441 | NCBI WGS metagenome assembly CEPF01 (sample SAMEA2620094, study PRJEB7988) | marine metagenome | biome: marine biome (ENVO:00000447); feature: deep chlorophyll maximum layer (ENVO:xxxxxxxx); material: "saline water (ENVO:00002010), including plankton (ENVO:xxxxxxxx)" | depth 25 m
GTAAATAGCAAAGCAGTAATCTACAGTAGCGCCGGTAGAGTCAATGGTGGAGAGCTTGCTGTCAACAACGAAGCAGTCGTGGCTGTGAGAACGGCTGACAGTGAATCCTCTTCAAGTGGTGCTGCATTCAATCTCTTTATCTTCGATAAGACTATTTTCAGAGCGGCTAAGATAGTGTGGTCAGTAGAGCTTCTAACCACTGGAGATGCTAGCACAGCACAATTTGAGATGGGCGAAACACTTGTCCAATGGAGAAGCGGGTCCGATGTTCAACTCACGACATATGGCTACATGAGTACAACCACAGACCTAGCGACAATCACAGCCGCAGTGAGCGGCGACAACGTAGTTGTGAAGTATGACCCAGTGGGTTCATCTTCTGAAAACTACAAATTCAGAGCAGTAGGAACACAACTCGTATTATGATGGAAAGTGAAATCATGGTGGTAATTTGTCAGAGAGAGATTTTAAGGTAAAAAAAGGGCTTGTAGTTGTCGAAGGTGTAACGGCAGCTAGCCTCGATATATCGGGGGACGTAGATGTTGATGGTACGTTAGAGGCTGATGCTATAACACTCAACGGAACATCATTAGCAACGTCTGCAACAACAGATACCACTAACGCTTCCAACATAGGCTCAGGCACGTTAGCAACAGGCAGATTGGCTGCATCATTAACCGCTCAGACATCAATTCTCAACACATCTTTAGTTGTTGGAAGGGACTCCACTGACCAAATTAAGTTTAGCACAAACGACCAAATCATATTCAGAGTTGGTAATGCAGACGGTGTGATATTCAAATCATCGGGTGAGATTGAGGCGACTAGCTTAGATATCAGTGGCGATGTGGATGTCGATGGTACGTTAGAAACTGATAACCTAACCGTTGGTGGGCAACAAGGTACCGATGGTCAAGTTCTGACTTCAACAGGTTCGGGTGTTGCATGGGAGGACGCAGCTGGTGGTGCTTCTGTAATTGGCGGATTAACCGATGTAACAATGGATGCAACTAATTTCACAGATAGTCTTCTTATACAGACTAATAGTGATGGTTCAGCACCCTCAACAGGAACATTAAGTTCTGCATCAGATAACATAGGTATAGGAAAAGATGTATTTGCTGCATTAACTTCTGGACATAGTAGCGTAGTAATGGGAGCAGAAGCGGGTAAAGCACTTACTTCTGGACATGAATCAGTATTAATAGGTCATAATGCAGGTAAAGCATTAACTTATGCTTCAGATAACATAGCAATAGGTGCATTTAGTTTAGATGCAGCCACTTCGGGAGGACAGAACGTAGCAGTAGGACATAGTGCATTATCGGGTGTAACGGGCAGTAATTCAAATGTAGCAATAGGATATTTTGCTGGTTCAACATTAAGTAATCAAACAAATAACACTTTAATTGGTAGAGAGGCTGGAAAAACTCTTAATTCTGCTAATAACGTAATTGTTGGCTCTATGGCCGGAGATGGAATTTCTAGCGGTGGTAACAACACTTTAATTGGTTATGCGGCTGGTGGCGCGTTAGATACAGGTTCAGATAATATAGCATTAGGTTATTTATCGGGTGATGGATTAACAACAGGTAGCGGGAATGTAGTAATTGGTAGGGTAGACCCTACTGCTACCGGAGATAATCAACTTGTGATAAGTAATGCACAAGTACCGGGAACCGCCTCTAGTGTAACATGGATTCTTGGAAATGACTTAGCACAAGTAAATTCAAAAGTGAATGTAGTAAGTGTAAGTAGTAACACTACACTAACTAATGTAGGTCAAGGAGAAGTATCGCAAAGCGGAGCTATCGTTTATTGGACTGGCGGTACTTTGACTTTGCCTTACAACGCAACAGTGGGTACTCAGTATGTTATCATAAATAACACAGGTGGTGATGCTACTCCCGGCTTAAACAGTAACGGTGATTTCTTGAACGGCACACATACTGCAATAGGTGATAAAAAGGCCAGAACGTATGTTTGTGTAGCGGCGTTGAACACAAGTGGTGGTGCGCCAGATTGGTTTGGTATAGGTTGATAGTATGACTCCATTTAATTTAGGTGTTGTTGGGACTTGCGCTCAAGCTGCTGCTGTACCTGCACCATCAGGTTTGAGAATAACAGATTTCTCTAGTGGTAGTGGTAACACAGATGCCGTTGATATACAGGAAGCCGAGGAAGCTATATCCGCACAGTTTAATCATGATGGTAGTAGCTTTAGTAGTGGTACTTACTCAGCTAACATAAACATAGGTACTCTAAGCAGTAATTACACCGGTAATGCAGCCGCTGTAACTTTGGAGTTTGGTGGTTTCCTAAGTACCTCTGCTTCTGGTGGTATGCCTAGTGGCACTACATATTTGTGGGACGTAGCTACAGGTAGCAACACCAGTCTATCAGCCGGTAGCACTTCTATAATAGGAACCGCATCAACCACTCAAGATTCTCTTGGTTTCTCTGGTGCTGATGATGGGGTAGGCGAAAAAGCCAGACTAACATTCGGTGGTGGTAAAGGCGGTCTTGTCTTCCCGTCACCCAATGATGTGTGGCATATCGAAGTTTCATGTACTGCTACTAGCGCAGGTGGTAGTGCTAGTGCCAGTGTAGATATAGAATACACATTCGTATTGTGAGTGTGCTAGACTAGGAAGATTCTCTTGCAGAGCCAGCTCCAGAACCTGTTGTATCCCTCTAGGGTAATACCATCATCGGAGTCTATTCTATCTCCTCCAAATCCTCAATATTAGTCATGAGCAAGGATTTCATCAGGTCATATACGATGCTCATTCCTCGTCACCCCATAGTGTGTGGTAGAAGCATAGGTTGGTGAATGGGTTAGTCCAGCTCTTGCATTCTGGATATTTACACATAGTATTCCTCTCCTTGATTGTAGTAAATTGTAAAATCCATTTCAACAGTGTAGTTACTCACTAGCAACAACTCCCTTATCTGCTTGCAGATTTCTAGCTTGTTGCACTGCAAACCTTATTTTCTGAGTGCTATGTAAACTCCAAAAAGACTCTTTTGGTATCCCAAAGGTATCTTCTACACGTCTGCATAATTCGTATCTTGAGCTTATTTGTAGGTCCTCATCAATTGGCAAACCAAGTACACTGCTGACTTCTTCTTTGGTATATTCTACTCGTTTGTCCAACCATACATACACATTACCCATTATACCCATTAACTTACGCGCAAACCACCGAAACAAACTCATGGTGTAATAAGTAAACCAATACTATATTTTCTTTTTGCTTGTTTAGATGCTTAGGGAGGGAAAAACGGGTAGTGCATACAAAACGAAAATTGGAAAAATACACTCACTACTGAGAATGGAACGAAAGAAACATCCCGCTTTTTACTGTAGAAACCCCCCTGATTGTGTGTAGTGGCCAAACGCAACTAAAAACCACTGAAAATATTAAGTAAGTCAATACTATATTATTTTTTATCTAAGCATAACTCACTAAGAATGTGTGCAATAACATCTACAGTCCATCCGTTTCCTATCATCTTGTATCTCTGTGTATTAGATACACCTTCAGTATAATTTTCTGGTATAGTTTGTAATCTTTCACACTCAACTGGTGTTAATTTATCTGCTAAGTTTTTTGATTTCAAAGGTACGTTATGTCCTCCCGTACCCATATTAGCAGTTAGACATGGACAAACTCCTGATTTGTTCTCTCTAAAATAAGTCCTCCTCCATTGGTAGTATTGGCCATCCCATTCTGGTCTGTTAGGAAGAGGTTTTATTTCTAAGTTAGTCCAGTACAAACGCTCTCTATTCTGCCCTACAAATACATCACTATTGATTTTTACAGGTTCAACATCTAGAAATCGCGTTATTATATCCTGCGATTTTTGATTCATTTTCACGTTTTCCAATAAAAAATACTTCGGTTTACATTCTTTCAATAATCTAACAAACTCAAAAAACAATCTACTTCTAGGGTCATCAAAATTAAGCTCCTTACCACCTTGAGCAAAACTAAATCCTTGACAGGGAGAGCCTCCCATTAGTAGGTCTATCTCAACGGGTATGTCTGAACCCTTGAGCTTAGTAACGTCACCAACATGTATTGTGTCAGGATAGTTTTTCTTAGCGATTTGAATAGTGTACTTATCAATCTCAGATGCAAAATAATTTTTGACATTGATACCTGCTCTCTCTAAGGCAATTTGTCCACAAGACATTCCATCAAAAACACTTAGAACGTTCATAAAATATCATCTCTTCAAAAAAGCAGTATCTTTCCAAATATGTTTACATTCCTTACATTCCCAAAGATGTATTCTTTTTCTGAATCCATCATGATACCTAGCAGTTAGTCTACGAGGTATGTGTTTGTGATTGCAGTTTCTACAAGACACATTCAATTTATCCGTGAGTCTGCCCATCTCCATTGCCTCTTTTTACAACTATATCATCTATTTTGAGTATCGCTGTTGTTACCTCTGTGGCGCTTAGTATAGACTGTCTGATTAATTGAGCTGGTTCTATAACACCCAAATCATTCATGTCTACGATTTGATTTATTTTTTCTACATCAGGGCCCATTGTCAATTTGCCCTCTGATATAGCGTGTCTCAAAGCAAATATGCAATTCAAAGGTGTATGCCCAGCAACCTCGCCTATTGTAGCTGGTATTATTTCCAATGTATCTGCAAAGGAATTCACTGCCATTTGTTCCATACCTTCTACCTTTGGAGCTTGTGTTCTCAAATGACTAGCTATGGCTGCATATGTAGAACCACCACCAGAAACAACCTTACCACCATTCATGACTAATGAGACAACCCCCAAGGCGTCGTCAAAACCTCTCTCTACTTCATCCAGAGTCGTATGACTTGCACCTCTAACAATCAGTGTAGATTGCTTTGACTCAACCTCTCCCTGCACAAACAAATAGTGTATGTCATTATGCTTGGTTCTAACTATTTGACAATCTACTGCATCTTCTAAATCTTGTACTGAATGAGCTATGTTGGCGCCTAAAGCAGAAGACAGGGCTCTCATTATGCTTTCTTGATTTCTTTTTACTACACCTATGTTATGCTTGTGTAGATATGCCAGTATCGCTTCATCTACATTGTCCCTAGTGAATAAAACCCCTCCTTCTGGTAATTTTTCCACAATAGCCTTAGCTAAATCGTGCTGCTCTTTTCTATTTTTAGATTGAGACTTGAACTTAGAATAGTCTTCCATATTACTTACATTAAATTGTATTCTTTCATCTTTATTATATTCTAAACCACTCATACACAGTAGAACTCTAGTTTCTTTTGGCACTTCTATTTCTATTGAGTAATCCTTGTTCACAACTACACCTTTGAACAAATGCGAGTCGGTCAATGCCCCTCCGGGGAATGTCAATACTTTGACGCTATCAGCATCACCTGCTATCTTTACTGCTTCTACACAAAGTTGTGAAACTATGTCTTTAGCTGCTGCTAATGTTTTTCCAGATATTGCAGTTTCTGCTACCTTTTCCAAATCTCCTTCTTCAGCATCTCTTGAGAGAACCTCATCTAAATATTCAACAGCCATCCTTGCTGCTTTGTTATAGCCATCGCATACTAAAGAAGGATGCACTCCTTTGCTGAAGAGATTCTCTGAGTCAGCTAACATCTGTCCCGCTAGAACGACTGTACTGGTAGTCCCATCGTAACATAGACTCTCTTGGGTCTTACTGATATCGATAATCATTTTAGCCGCAGGGTGTGCTGCCTCAATTTCTCTAAGAATAGTCGCACCATCATTCGTTATTATGGCGTCCCCACTAGCGTCTACCATCATCTTATCCCGACCTCTTGGGCCAAGAGTTGTTCTAACTGTGTTGACTATCGCTCTAGCTGCTCTGATATTGTTATGTAGAGGGTCTATTCTTTCCTCACTCATTCTTCCTCATCTCCATTTTTCTCCCACGGATAGAATGGCCATCCAACCTCAACAGCAATTCTCGATGCGTTTCTTTGTATGTCGCTCAAAGCTGAACCTTGAGTGACTAAGACCAAAAGTTCGTGCAATCCTTTTTTCAATTTTATTTCTTCCGTAATATCCATTTTTACCACTCCAATTCTACTTCTTTTATGTCACCAGTTTCTTTGCATCTGGATTTGAGCATGCAGTTTTCACGCCCCATCATATACAAATCATAGGTGAGTTGTGCATCTTTTAGACAGTATTCTGCCACTTCGTTATATCTTCCTTCTCTCCAAGCGATGGGAGCATCTTCGCTCTGCATCATTTTTTCTTGCCCTAAGTTATGTTTGGCAAGCTCAGATAAAGAAGAAAGTAATTTTCCATAGGAGAAGGAAGCCTTCCTAAAAAGAATCTTAGTGTCAATAATTTGCTCACTTTTTCCTAAAACATCTCTAGCTGCCCAACAATCCAAAGCGTCTCTTATCACAGGTAGGTCAAAACTAATTATATTGTGACCCAAAATTTTACCCCCTTTTTCTATGTGTTCTTGTAGAAAATCACCTAAAATTTGTGGATGTAACTCATGTGTTTCCATATTTTCAACAGTTACGGAATCCTCTTTACTGAATATGTTTCCATTCTTTCCATCCCAAGTTGCTACCACTGTTGGCTCAAAAAGAGAAAGATTGTTCCAACCTCCTATTTCCCACGAATAATTGCTGGTTTCTATGTCTAATGCTAATATGTCACTCATTCTAAGTTCTCCTTCAATCTGATAAACGCTACTCTACCGTCCTTTGCGTTATCAAACATGGGTTCGCCCCATCTTTCAAAGTTATTGTAGGCACTACCCCTAGAACAATCATTTTGAGTTTCATAGATTTTGAGAACTTTGGTTTTTGCTTTCCAGCCATCGCCTCTATTACCAAGGTCAATGCCTTCAACTTGATGATAAGCAGTCGCCCACTTTCCTCTCTGCGCTGCCTTCTCTTGAGTTTTGGGTCCAATGTTAACTTCATCTTCCAACCAAAGTATGAGATTCTTAAAAATATCATAGAGGATATCCTTAGCCATGTCTACATGTTCACCCTTTACAATCCAAGATTCATCTAGCATAGCCATGTGAGTTGCGAAAATTATGGTGTTGTTCTCCATGGCAGGTACGAATGACGCAACTACCTCCATAATACTGGGGTTTAACCCCGATAAAAGACTGTAATAATCGTCAATCGCGTCTCTGAGCGCCGGATAGAAAGTTCCCTCATCTGCTTTGAAAACTTCAGTCATAGCTGATTGTATTAGGGACTCTTGCTCTTCTCTAGACATACCATCCCACTCTACGAAAGGAGTTTCGGTGACAGACAGAACTCTGTTCCTAAGTCTCTTGTCCAAGGCATTGAAGTAATCTGTTATGTCTTCATATGAAATCTCCATTGGGGGAGTTCTCTTGAAAGCACTCTCAGCTCTTATCATGCTGACCGCCTTTCTCCTATCCGTGTTCCAGTGACTCCAGTACAACAACACTCTTTGGAAAATACCTCTAGTAAGTACGTATTCCTTCACGCCGCTGGGAGGATAAGTCGTAATCCAAAGTGACACTAGAGATTCTGTCTCTATTCTACCAAGTTTGGTGTGCTTCACCAGTTTGTTGTTATTACTACCTACTGGATTACAAGCGGATTGTAGATACAACACGGTTTCCTGACTGTGTTTATTCGGATTCAATATGATTGAACCCTCATCGAAGTTCAGTGCTTTTCTTCCAGTCAACATTCCTTCTTTCAGAATCGCTTGCTTGTTGCCATCCTCATCCTCCTCCATCTCAAAACCACCGATGAGCCCTGCATCGGTTCCGGTGGTGTACAAATCGGAAGGTACGCCCACATCTCTCAGGATGTCTCCTATGAATTCCCAAGCAATCGATTTACCAGTCCTACTCGACTGAATCCAAAAGACGTGGTTTCTGGGGTCAAGATGGGCAGGTCCCCAAGGTATTCTGACATATGGCACGGCTATTTGTCCTTGAATAAAGAAAAAAGAAAGCATTCCCGGTATGTCATTATCTATGGAAGTCTCATTAAAATGGTCAATGTATCCCTTGAATATCGGGAACCTCTTTGCTGCTTGATAATCCTTCGCGTTTCTCATAATTTGACCCCTACATAGGTCAGCTTATGTATATTGTGTATGAGAATATATTGGAAACATGGATTTATCAAGTCTTTTTTATAAGCCGAAAACAACAAAATATCATCTTTTTATTCTTCTTTCTACGAAGACTGGTTCCTCACTGGTAAACACGTTCACCACTCTAGTTCTCATTACCTCTCCTAGTCCCTTGACCATTCTCAGTGATTCAGGGAATAGCATTTCTTCTATTGACCCACACTCCTCCAGCATTCTTTCTCCTATCTCCCTACCTATACCGGGTATAGATAGCAGAACATCCAATCTCACATCATTTGTGCTTACTCTCCTAATGGCTCTCGCACCATGACTTGAGGCTGGTTTGTGTAGCTTGTTATGCAACTTCACTATGAACATGGCTGCCTCTGAGTGATTCTCAGTGAAGAAAACTTGGCACTCAAAGTCAGCCATGATACGAGCTATGGTGCCCATGAGTTCATTTTGCACTCTGGAGTAAGTGGTTTGTCTTCCTGAGTTTTTTGCCATGGCTACATATTTTGAAATTGAGCCATGAACCACTAAAAAGAATCTAGGGTAATTTGCATCCATATTTTCTAGTTGTCTCCAAAGATGACCACTATGGCTAGACAGAAACAAGTCATTGATACTCTTTGCCTCTATACATGCCTCACCTAATAGATAGTCACCCACCATGAGGGCCTTTCTGATAACAGTGAGTCCCTCTTTGTTTGCTTTTCTTATTACGGAGTCACACAATGAACCCCTTTCGTTGCTGTCTATGATTAAGTCAGGTTTCGGCATTCTTCTTTCTCTCCATCCTCTTCCATTCCAAGTAACATTTTCCACATCTCTTTATGTTGCTTTCTTTGAAAAATCTACCAACCGTGTTCTTGACTGTCATTTGTACTCCACAGATTGTACAGTTACCTTCTTTCACTAATTTCCTATACTCATTCCCATTCATAGTATGTCCTCCGCCGTTCCATCATAATAGCGGCAGATGCCTGTACACATCCCTTCGTTTATCAGTGTCTTGCATGTACTCATTGAATATCCCCCATTTACTATACTTTTTACCTGTGTAGTTGTAATTCCTTTATCGAAGTCAACCCAGCCTTGCTGAGAGCATAAACTCACTATCTTTTCTACATGCTCTTGTTTATCCTCATCATTGACAGATTCAGGTGAAAAGAAAAATCTCAAACGTGCGGCTAAATAATTTGCCAGATGAAATCTGGCTTTGTGCGTAGGATTGCCCTCTCCAAGAGCAGCTTGCACTAAACAAGGTAGAATCAACAATTTATCGAAAGACACATCTGGTAGGTCAATCATTTTTCTTTTCTTGACTAAACCAGCCTTCTTTCTTTTCGGCAACTCTAATTTTATCGGATTGTTACCATGTAATATGTAACCCTCTCTAGGTTCCTGAGCTAAGTCTAGTAACTCATATTGGTCTAATTCTATCAACTCATTAGTTTCTAACGGTATGCTCCAACAGCCTCTTCTCATGTTGTAAGAGTTTGGTATTCTAATCATACCAGCCGTATCAAAAGCCACAGTAGGGTCATTACATGATATGTTCAACAGCTTGTGCCATTTCATTATCAGCCTCTTTCCTCCGTCTTTTATTCTGGATACTTCATATCCATTGTTAGGCATCAGAGTTTGTTCTAGCGGTACCCAAACATGAAAACCCCCTCCACTAAACCAAATGTAATGAGATATATCATTGACAAGAAAGTGTTTGTGTAATCTCTTGACCTGCTCATGCATGAAGGAGAACTCAACGTCAACTTGTCTTTGTGTAAAGTCTTTACAATCAAAATCCATCACAAAATGTCTTATCACTGGTGTGTTATAATCGACTCTATGATGTCTTGGTGGAGTAGTACCCCTGTAACCGTACGCTGTGAAGTAAATGTTACTTATGCCATTCTTTCCATTCCAATACTTTCTGAGTTCCTCAGAGTTGTTTACTATTCTCCTGTACCCCTTTTGGACATTGGAGCCTATCTCTAAAACCTCTCTGGGATAATCCAGATAAACGAACGACAAGCAAGCACCTACTTAGTGAGTTTCTTGTACTTCTCTATGGCTTCATTACCTATGACTTCTGGAGCTGATTTTCCGTATTTGACAAAAGCCACAGGATTTACAGCCACATCGAAAGCAGCAAAACCACCACCATCAAGAGTATGCTGGTAACCATTCACCACTCTCAACATATCACCTTTGACGCCCATCATAGAGAGATAGACATTCACCCTAGGTAATTCTCCTCTCAGCATGATATCTTCAGACATCACCCTTTTGTTTATCCAATTCTCAGTTTCTTTCAGCATTTCCTTATAGTTTTCTTTTTTATTCATGTTTTTACCTCCTCTTCAATGAGGAATTTATCTGATTTCCACGCTGGGCATATGTGAACGAAGTCACACCAAGCGCACTGCACACTCTGACACCTACACCATTTACTGCATGTATCCTTATGGACTGGTGGGAAGTCCTGCTCAATATGTGCTTTGAGTAATTTTTTCATCTTCTTTTCCAGTGACCTCTGGGCATACTTGGATTTTGTTTTTGTTTCTTCTATTATCCAATCAGCTCCATCACCACCATTGACTTGACCGTATGGATATTCCCAAGCCCAGTGGGTAACAGGGAGAAATTCATCTCTCTGTGCTAAGGTAATCATGTTCTTGTAGAACTCCATCTCTAATCTCATCGAGCTGTATTTGTAAGGGGCTTCCTTCCACTTTCCTGTTTTTAACTCCATGAGTATGTAACCTCCATCCCCATCTGAAAATATTCTATCCACGTAACCTTTCAGATGTACAGGATACATCTTTCCTTCGTGTTCTACAGTTGTTTCAGCATGCACTTCGACCTCATTTCCCACAGGTTTCCAAGAGTCAATCATGTCGCTCTCATGGCACACTAGCAGTCTTGCCCATTGCCACTCAAACCACTGGTCTATGACAACCTCTTCATTGTGGTGATAGCCTTCTTCTGGATATGGAAATAGTTTTTTGAGTCTCTCTCTAGCCATCGCTGGTTTGTCATCATCTAACAATTCCTTTATTTCATCCATGGCATCATCTACTTTATGCCAGAAGTATTCAACCACATTATGCACGTTAGTACCTCTTACCATAGCCTCTGTTTCCTCACCCCTCTGTCCCATTACATAGGTTAGGAAATATTGGTAGGGACACCATTCGTATGCACTTATCGTGGATTTTGTCATTCTGAGTTTTTTACCTTCTACTGGCCACTTGTAACTGCTCTCTTCATATGATTTCAACAAAAGTTCATCATCGAAGTCTGAAGACTCGGTGAAAGTATTTTCATTAGGATTATATTTGTATAGAGTAGTCATTGTAATCACCAGTATTTCTTTGGGACTTTTGTGCCACAGGGATAGTCCAAATCCCACTCCATAACTTCATAGATTGGCTTTATCTTGTTTCTGATAAACTTCTCAACCATGGTAGAGTAATCTAATGTAAAGCCCTCAATCTCCTCTGAATTTCTAAAGGATACTATATTGGTGTAAGGTAAATTTTCTGGAACTTCATTCACATACAACCATTGAGCGCTGTCATTGACTCTTATTGGGTCAGTGGAGGCCAAATGTTCATTGTAGTATAGTGCCCCTTTGGCTGCGTTAGGTGGTACTCTTTCGTATTTCTCTTTGCCTAACCTACCGTATGGAGCCAACTCATCTGCCTCATATTCACCTTTCAAAAGAGAAATTGAAATTGGTCTAATCAATTCACTAATCTCATCTTCTTCCGCACCTTCTGATATCTTTGTAAATATCATACCTTGGATTTCTCTAGTAACTGGAGATGCGTTGGCCGCTTTGTGTTCAAAACCAGTTACCTTGAGTGAACCGCTTTTGGTAGGTGGCCAAGTTATGATGCCAAAATTTCTATTCTTCGCATCAGTAGTGAACCAATAGTCAAAGAAAGCCTCAAACTCAACATCCATATTTGGTAGGTCAAGTTCGGTTCTAATTGTTTTATTCAAAAGCTCAACTAATTTATCCACCTCTTCAAAAGGCGCTTGTATGTAACAAGAATCAGTATGACCGGCTAAAACTGTATAGCCCTGTCTCTCACTTTCTGCCATCAGTAAATCAATCGATGCTCTACCCATAGCTGTGATTGCAGCTCCAACATCTGGGTCTGTCCACATACCACCCACCTTAGATTGCGATAGATAGCCGTAGAGCGCATTGGTGCATACCTTCACCGCCAGTTGCATCATCTCATATCTGAAGGCTTCATCCTTATCTGTGGCCTCTTTCATCATTTTCTTATACTTCTTTCTCAGAGATAGCATATCATCTACTATGGTAGGCAACACGCCCTTTTCCTTAGTGTCCCAGTAGGACCCATCAGGAAACTGTCTGACCCCCTCTCCGGGCCCCCTTCTCTTGGTAGTAGGGCATAGGTTCCCGTCTACTATGATTCTAGGGTATAGTGATGCGAAGTCTACTAGAGCTACATTCTCATGCCTACCAGCTTTTGTGTTTAGTACATTTGCAGCTCTCAATTTCTCCCTATTGTATCTGAAGGAAGAGGGAGCTTTCAAGTCAGTGTACCTACCAAACAAACCTCTAGCGTAATTCGACACATTGTGAGTGCTTCTCCATTGCACACCGCAAAACTCTTGCATAGCCACAAAGAATGGTATCGTGTTTAGCTTCTCAGAGCATTCTCTTAGTAACGTAGTGTCACGTAAACAATAATCCACGAACAAGTCAAAGTGCGTGTACCACCAAGTTCTAACATCGAGCTTGTTTCCTTCATCATCCTCTGCCAACTTTCCATCAAATCCTAGTTCCTTTGCTATCGTATCCAACTTTCTGTTTGGTAAGTTACCTCTACCGGACTTTATCCAAAGAGACTCAAAGCCGCTCCCAGTGCTACCTTTGGCGGCACTGTCAAATATCAAGCGACCAAGTATGGGTTGTGATGTTTCCTTGTAGCCATACTTCACATGTGGTCTGATGACACTACCAAGTGGGCTCAATCTATCTGGCTCAGTTAGTCTTCTAATTAAATGTGGTAAATCAGCCCAAGCAATAGCATGAGCTACTAGAATATCAGGGTCACAGGCATCTAGGTGACTTAGGAAAGCATCGTGCATAGCGTGTTCACTATCAAATAGATACAACATGTAGCCTCCCTCTCTGTCTATCCAATCTATGCTATGCGATACCCCCTCTCTCCATGCAAAGACAATCGGGTGTTCAGCGTGTGTGTCGTCTACTGCCATTACTGTTGTGAAATCTTCCTTGACATCCCACTCAAGGTCAAAGTACCAGACTCTAGGATGGAACTCAGGTATGTTATCTGGGTACATCTCCATTAGTATTTGGTCTTGGTAATACACGTCGGCCTCGTATGTCTTCATCATGTCCTTCAATTGCCAGAGGGACTCAGGATTATCGACACTGAGTTTGATTAAGTCAGTACCATCCTTCCCAGTTGCATTAATCATGTCATGGACTCTTATTCCTCTTATCTGACTCGTCACTCTCATTAGTGTTCTGGGGTGTGTTCCCGCAGGTATCCAGCAGAAAGGTCGAACGTAGTCTTCCTCCTCTGGTGATATTATCCTCGTGCTTAGATTACCCTCCTTATCCCTTGTTCTGAGATATATGTGAGGCTTATCCTCTAATGAAAACCCATCAGGATGAAAATAGTCCACAATCATTCTAACACCTATGCCTGTTGGTCTATCACAACTATCGTTCTTTCCCAACCCTCACCGCTTTGCTCCACTGCTAGAACAGTAGAATCGCCACAGTGGAAGGTTGACTTGATGTTGGGTTCTAGGACCGATAGACATGAGAGCAACCAAGGACCAAAGCTAGAGGACACTGTATGATTGGGCCCTTGCGCATTCTCTATCGTTGCTGTGCATATTATTGCGGCTCCACCCTGCTTGTATGCGTGTAGAACTAGCTCTTTCTCATCTGCGTTAGCCTTGATTAAGAAATCAGAGTCGGCGCTTAGAGACTTGGCTATGTTAGCTCCGTCTATCAAATCAGAGAAACTAGTCTCACCGTGTGTCGTAAACGTTCCTCTACCGAAAGACCCCCACTGACCGTTTTTGGCGTTCAGCGTTAGTTTCGACAGAGTGGGAGCTAGTTGTGTACTCTTACAATCCAGTATTGGCAATGTCATTTTCATTGAACCACACTTCAAAGACAGCCTAGTTGCGCTTTGCTGGATAGTCACATCGCTCTTGCACTTTTTTAGGAAGGTCTTCGTCTTCTTTAGGTCAGTGAAAGTCAGATGACCAGATTCCTTTACGGCCTTCGGGTACGTCTTCTTGTAGTGAATATAGTGTGAGCTGTGTGCAACATCATACTCCATTGTGCCACTTTTGTTCAAAACGAGTTTGACATCTTCTATCCTTTCTCCCACTGAGCCGAGTAAAGAGAGCCACTCCTTTGAGCTTAGTATCGCTTTGCCCATGCTATCACAGTGTGCCGTCGTTAAGTTCCTGTAGCCCATACCACACAGGAGGCTTTCCTATCTCTGTGACTAGGATTGTTCTTCTCTGTCCCTGTAGTGCTGCGTCTGTCTTGCTCTTCTCATAAGTTACGGTGAATCTCTGCTTCGTAAGCATACCGTCCTCATCTCTCAAGTCCTCTCTTTCAAAGACCAATATCTGGAATACCAAACCACCTGTGTTCTTCTCCCATGCAGGACGCCACTGCGTAGCTCCCATGGCCCTATCGTCATTCTGTTGGGTCTGTGCTAGATGAGTTTCTAGAAACACTTTGACACCTCTTTTAACCAGTCCTTGACAGAGGGTTGTGAGTTGGTGGAACCTAGTCTTCCTTATCGCCCAGTCCCATTGGAACTCTACTCTCTTGGCGTCTGCGCCAATACCTCTGTTATCTGCCGCTGAGATACCATCCTTAGCTAACCCAAGGTCGAATATCCTCATGTTGTTGATACATACACTATCCCACTGGTCAAGCCCGGTGACTATGACGCCCCACAGAGTATCACTGTTGGCCACCGCATACTGCAACAACTTCATCACTCTGTTGTGAGTTTCCTGATAGTCTATTGCAGTTCTGTCCTCCGATGTATACACGTAAGGCTCCCAACACTTTATTCCATCCACTTCACTGTGGAAAGCACTTTTGTTAGCTAGTAACCCACCGTCGAAATCAAGAGCCCAGAGTTTCTTCGGCTCAATCTCCTTCTCAAGACAGTCATCGTGATACAATCTGTAAGCCGCAGTCACAACCGCAGACTTACCAGTGTTTTCATGTCCCACCAGAGCCATCAGCGTGTGACCTGTCTGGTTATTCATGTTCTGTAGCTCTTCTTCAAGGGCGGCAAACGGATTCTTTCTTGCATGAGCTGGTGCTTGCTCATCTGTGATTTCTTCTTGCTTCTCCTTTGCCTTTCCAAAACCTGCCATTAGTTCCCCTCCATCTCTATGAGCTTTTGTAGGTATACTGCTAGGTCCATTGCCTCTTCTTGTGCGTGAACTAACCACTCCATCTTAGTTAGAGGGGCAGTCTCCACTGTGACGCCATACTTTTCCTTACCAAGCTCGGCACGGAACTGTATCTTCTTACATACCTCGTCCTCAACTCTGGACACTATCTTTCCTCCTCTTCCATACTTCTGGCTGCCTCTGCTACTGTGGCGTTGATTTCAGCTATGTCATTCTGTAGCTTTCTGGTAGACGTTAGAACTTCGTTGGCAAATGCCTCAAACAATCTCAACGTGACTAGCCTATTTCTCGCTACCTCTTGTAACTGAGTGGCCTGTTCCATGAGAGTGTTGTATCTGTTCGTCATATCAGCAAGCTGTTCTTTCATATTTGCATTCTCTACTTCCAAATCTTTCTTTGTCGTTGTCATCTTTTCTCACCTCAATCAAACTGTGAAGGGTTAGAATTACCACCAGATGCTCTAGGGCGTGCCCTCCTCCAATCTGCGTAAACACCGAAGATTGTCATCTTTGGAGTCTCATCACTATCTCTACGCATCATTCCTATTCTACCGAAAACAAACACAGTTGTGTTTTCTGCGTACTCGTATCTCTCTCCTTCCTTGTCCACGAAAGTGAAGGGATGTGTCAGGTCATGAACAGCGCTACCCACGTTGCATAGAACCTCAGAGCCAGCACCTTGTCCGTACATACTTTGCAGGTCCATACAGGTCAGTGACATGCTGTACTGCTTTCCAGCTTGGTCGTACTCAGATTCTCTTGCCTCTGTATTTAGCCTATTGACTGTCCCCCTTGTTATCACTAGTGGTCCTGCTTTACCCATACCATCCGGACTCTGGAAGGTACGTAGACCGTTCTCGTAAGCCTCTGTTAGCTCCTCAAGAGGAACATACAGTTCATGGTATACAGTGGATGACCAGAACTTGGAGGGATGCAAATCCTTTCGCAAGTCTTCTGCTACGAATTCATCTGTGTAGTTGATTGTGTCAACGAATCCCTCATTGGTTTCTAGGATGTCCTTTCTGTATTCATTAGCATCCTCTTTTGGTGGCCTAACGGTGATGATACAAGGCTCTCCTATCCTCAAAGACCTCTCTGTATCCTCTCCCTTCAAATCCACTCGCCAGAGCTTGATGTCATTCTCAAACTCGCCGTGTTCATTACCAAGGAACCAAGCGTATCTACCCATCACATCAGTGCTGTATGGGTTTCCTGCTCTGCTTACGAAGCAGATGTAATCATTACCACCGACATGTATACCCATGGATGGTGCTTCAGTAGCATCTTCGTTGGTCGTTATGACACCATTCTCCATAGTTTCTATAACCCACTTTCCGTCTTGTGCCACGTAGTGACCAGCGCCCTTGCTCATTGCCTCATTGGGGTCCCTTCTGTATAGACCTACTAGCCACTTCTGAAGTCCGGTTCCTCTGTTGTCACTCTTAGCATCAACTCCTACGAAGCAACCCACGAAGGAAGTGGTGTTCTGCCCACCACCAGTTGTGCCTCTCCTCAAGATAGTAAAGCACTGCTCGGCCCAGTCTACAAGCAGGTCTTCATCCTCTTGTTGCCAGTCATCACAATCGTAATTCTCCTTGATGTAGTTCAAGTAAAACTGCTCCACCTCTTTCTTCGACTCACCTGTTCTCTCAGAGTGCTTGTCTAGCCTCCTCTGCACTTCAGATGGGAAGGCAGGTTTCTGCTGTGACATCTGTTGTGCTTTGCTCTGAGCAAACGGGTTTCTTTCGTACATTTCATTCATCATATCTTTCATTTCTTCATTCATTTCATATCCTTCCAGATTATTATCATTTCTTTCATTGTTTCATTCAGTTCTTGTAATTCAAAGACTATAGAACGTAGTTGATGACCTACGTGTATCCCCAACTGTTCTATGTCTATTCCTTTAATTCCGCTCATTGTTTCTCACTTCCTTTCTCATGCTCGCTACCATATAGTCGCAGAAGGCGTGGTCGCCTTGTGGCCATGTGTATATGTTGAGCATAACGTCACCATACGCACACATGATATCGAATAGAGTTGTATCAGTAATTGAAGCATTAAACATCCCTCTAATGTCTCTGTAAAAGCTACTCATTACAGAGCGCAGGGGTACTCCTGAGTCCAAGAGTTCATGAAGATTGCTTCTTATCTTCATCCATTTACCTTCTATTGCTAACATAGCAAAGTCATCCGACTTTATTGCGGTTATGTCTTTGAGTCTCTCAGTAAGAGCCTCTTTGTTTCTTGGTAAGGACTCTAATAGATTTAATGAAGCGCGAAGGTCGCCGCTCATTATCTCCACTAGATTAGGTAAGTCATTGGACCAACCTGATTTGACATCCTCACTCACACCAACTAGGGATAGAACATCCCATAATCTAGCCGCACCCTCTATCTTTCCCACTGGTTTGAACGTGTATGTTCTACACCTAGAACGGATAGCTGGTCTAATTTTCTCAAGCTCATTGCCTGTCATAATCACCAACGCATTGCTTGCATAGGTTTCCATCAATTGCTTTGCCGCGTCCTGAGCGGCAGGTGTCAACCCATCGGCCTCGTCAATGAGAACCACCTTTCTCTCAACACCAATGGGCTTAGTTCTAAGTAAGGTCTTCAAATCATTCCTGATGAAATCTATACCTCTGTCATCACTACCATTTATCTCTACATAATTGAACTCGTTAAAATCCTCACCAAGCATTTCTCTCGCTATCACCCTAGCTGTGCTTGTTTTTCCTGTACCATAAGGACCAACAAGAAGAAGGGCAGAGGGCCAACCCTGTACTAGCCAAGACTTCACATCATTGACCAACGTGGTCTGACCGACTATCTCATCTATACGAATAGGTCTTGCTTTTTCGCTCCACATGTTTTTTTGCTCCTTCTAGACTTACTTAAAGAGAATCTTAAAAAACGGCCAAATCAAACTGTTTTGACCATTCAATAAAATCACTCCAATCACTTGGCGGTGGGTTATCTAATACCCAACGAATATTGTCGTATCCTCTCCTATCGTACAGTAGTTCCCAACACTCGTACGTATTGCATATTTTCTCTATAAATGACAAGCATTTCTCTAAATCACTCCGCTTCCTGTAGATACCCTTACTAGGGATTCTATCCCTACCGACTAATTTGCAGAGATAGTCTGAATTAGTGGTATGAGTCATAGATGGTCTGACTCTGTATCCTACCTTTCTCGTTCCATCTCTGCTCACACTTACTTGAAATCTCACGCCAGACAGTAGCGAGCCAATCTCAATCCAATCCCTTTCCATCAATGACCCTCCATGTAATCAAGGAACTCATGCATGACTGGAACTGCTTCCTCATAACTGACATAACATCTGTTTCTGTGACCTGAAATTCTTTTTCCATTTGATATGGTGTATTCATCGGCATACTCCAAGACAGTCATCCCTGCTTCCTTAGCACAGAACTTACATCTTGTACTACATAGTCCAGCATCATGTCTCCAATGATTGTACAAAGTCCAAGTATTTACCACGGCTTTAGTTGACTTTTTTGAGAAAATACCGTCAATGTAATTGTGCCTTAGACCCTTCTTTCCACTGGAGATGTTGTGTCTAGTCATGTTTCCTACTTTGAGGGAAGCCTCCGTCTGTGGGCTCTTGTGCTTGTCCTTGTTATTCCATACATACTCAAGCCAAGACTCCATTTGCTCATCGCGTCTTCTACTCTCCCACTCATGGATATTGTTTATGTTACTCAAGCTATCACATCCACGATTTGCACTATATCACTTATGCCCTTGTCCTCGTTGAATTGATGAAATACCGGGTGCTTGAAATGCATGGAAGAACCATCTAAAGATGGTGAAACTATTTCGACAATGATACATAGTTCATCCGGTATCTCAATACGCGAGTCACCAAGTGAGAACTCCTCCACATTCCATCTTTTCATAGTTCTGTGAAATGAGGAGACTTTGTTCAAATCGGTTATCGTCAAACTCCCAGTTGGCATCAAATCTGTCCCATCCATAGCGTCAAAGCCGATGTTCACGCTACCGCCCACAACCTTGTACCAAGAGAGTCTAACTGTCTGAATGTGTTCCTTGATAACCATCAGATACCCACCATAATCATCTGGTCTGTAAGGGGCTAAGTTGGGAAACCGAACTGTGTTCTCATCACACAAACCTTCAATCTCATTCCAAGGTGGGATGCTTCTCAGATACGCAACTTCATCGTATGGCAGACTTTCGCCCTGACTCAACATATCCCCTAGTCTGGACAGTCTTTCCTCCAGTTTCAGTGAGCCTTCCTCAAAGAACAATGCATCGTACGCCACACCTCCCTTTGTGTGTTCTATAACATAATCATCAGTCCTATGCAAAACTCTGTTTCCTTTTCCCTCTATCACTTGACACAATCCACCGTTATAGTCTACTAGATTGATGTCTTCGTTCCAAGCCAGTAACCTCCTGTTCGTGTACAACACATAGTTTTCATCACTGAAATTGCTAGGATTCATCACCATTGTGTAAAACGCTTCTCTCAAGTTCATTTTGTCATTGACTAAATTAGCTTGACTTATCATCTCGTCCGTGACATCGTTTCTCTTCACTGCCTTAAGGAAAGTATGTTTACTCATGCCACGTCTTGCACCCAGAACTGTTCTCCAGAATAATTTGGCTTCTATTTGATTCATGGCTCTAGCGCAGTCCTTCCAACTGACATCTTGCCCAAAGTCTGGATTGGTAAACGACTTCATTGCCCAAGATGCTTCCGCTAGATTCCAACCACTGCCTCCCTCGCTTTCAGACACCAGACTTTCTATCAGAGACTCCTTCGTATCACCAACGATGTCCTTGACTACTTCAGCAAACACACCTGTGTCACTTGCTACGTGACCAACCATCTTTCCATAGGTCCACTTAGCGCAATCTTCACCAAAGAACAGTCTAATAATTGAATCAATATCACTGTTGCTCGCTTGCTTCAAGTAGCTTAGGAGTGGTTTCTTAGTGCCCTTTGTGTAAAGTTCATACTTGCTAGACAAGTCAGAGAATGTACTTTTCATAGAATTCCCTCCACCTACTAGGTCTTGGTTGTGTAGATTGACCAAACTCTTGTTTGGTTATCTCAATCGCAGTTTCTTGTGACAAGCCTGTGTTGTGTTCCTTGGCCTTCATGAACATGCAATCCACCATCAGTGTGTAATTGGACCTCCTGCAATCCCACTCTGGGTGTGTGCTGATGTCCTTGTATATCCTAATGGCTTCCATGGTCTGCCTTGGTGTAAGACCGAACATCAAGCCTATGTGATATCCCTTCTTCTCAACGTCGGAATACACTCTCCATCACTCTCTCGTCAAATATGTCCCATATCACGTTCCACACTATCATGCAAGTTCTCTTTATGTCGTTACTTCTCACGCTGTTCTTGAAGTTGTCATACTCCATCTCATCTACATATTCCTCTAGGAACTCTTTGAATCCCTCTTTCTGTAGATTGTACCTGTAAGGATAATCAGCGTCTCTGTCCACGTATATTCCCTCATTACCGAAGTAATACGATATGTGTTCCCTGACTCTCGCTCTGACAAGTACCGTGTCCTCAAGGTCCCTGTGGTTGACCACACTCAATATTCCATTGCTTAGAAACAACCACATCAGGCAACCCTCCTTGCTAGGTCTTCCGCTCTCTGTCGTATTATGTTCCGTGTCTGTGCATCCCTGAGAACCTGAGTAGCAGCTTGCATCGCATCAACGCCTCCTGCCTTGTCATAAGAACGACCCATTTCCTCATCAGTCATGTCACCATACACCATGTCCGTGTAGGGAGCCATGTATTGCATACCAGCAATATCAGTGCTGACATCTCCAGTGAACTTGTCACCCTTTGGCGCTCCCATTGCCCTGTATGGTCCTGCACCGCCAACATCAACATAGCTAGGAGTGCCATCAGGTCTAATGAGTACATTATCAAAGTCCTGCCCTAGAACGTCCCAGTTGGATATCGCCACTTGTGGTACGAAGTCTTCACGCAACCTAAGTCTATCAGATTCCGTTGGCACTCTAGCGCCTTCCTCAAAGTCAGTCAGCATGGTAGGTCTTCCATCCTCAACTACCATCTCAGCCGAGGGCACACCTATGCCCAACTCATTCAGGTAGCGATTCATGTCATACTCGTTCATGATGTGTGCTGCAGGGTCACCACCCGCTCTACCACCCCTCTTGACAACGACTCTCCTACCACTTGGTAAGGTGCGGAGAGCCGCTCCAGTAGAGCCTCTAAGCCTAACCTCTTCCTTGAGGAAAGTCCACGCTTCTAATGGCGGTCGATTCATTGAGTCACCTCCTTTTGTAGTGGTCTACCCACTGCCTCTAATATTTCTTTTTCGTTCATCACAGCTTCCTCCATCTTCAACGCCTTCATGTTGAGAAGTGTATCACCACTCCTTTCTGTCCATGTCATGTCCTGTAGCTTCTCAATGATTTCATTGACCTTACTAGCATGCTTGCCGTTTTCTTTCAACCAGTTCTCCGCACTCTGTGCCTCAATCATCGCACTTGCTATCCTGTTGTAAGCGGCTTCACCTAGTGGACCCATCCTGTCCTCTTCCTTTGGCACTAACATACCAACAACCATGTCCAACAGTACGGTTACCTGTAACTTAGGTGGAACTTTAGTGCCTATCCTTTGCCTCACTGAGCTACAACGCCTGTAACCCCTACCCTTAGTCTTACCACCTTCATTATCATCGGGGACCAGAAGCACTGATGTCCCAGTGTTCAGGTCCTGTACGTATAGCATGGGGTCAGAGAAGTAATCCTCTCTCTTGTCATGCCTTGCTTTCTCTTGCTTGCTTATCACACTCCCTAGAGTGCTTAGTGCCTTACCGACACCATCTGTCCATTCCATATTTTTTGCTTCTTTCATTCTATCACCTTCTTTGCATAGTCGTCCAAAACTAGTTTCCCAACTACGTTTACGTTCGCTTTATATTCTACATCCCTGATTGCAGGAGTTGGTTCTGGTGTAGCGATTTTCACCTCGACCAAACTGAAACAAGCAGGGCACTTTGGCAATGCGCTAAACTCCTCATCACTCATGTAACCTGTCCTGCTTTTGCTTCCACACAAACGACCATTTCCCATGTCAATGTGCTGCATCATTCGCTCGCCTCGTATCTAGGATGACTCTCTGGGAGCTTCTTTCTACGAATCTCCATCATGTTGTCAAATACTACCCACAGATTCTCAGCGGCCTTGTCAAACCTCCTATTGAGAGTTACTTGTCTCTTCTTGTCCCTCTCGTTCTTAACCTGTATCTTCGTCATTCTTTCTTTTAGCTCACTCAAATCAACTTCGCTTTTCAGCACCCTCAGTATCTCATACTCAGCGTGTTTTATGCTAGCTGCTTTCCTCTCGTTTCCTTTCATTTCTTTCCCTTTCCTCTTTTCCTTTCGTGATTGCCACTTGCATAGCATTCACCATTTCCTCTGCTTGCTCTATAGAGAGTCGGAAACCATTTCTCGTATGCGTTGGGCCCTCCTCTCTATGCATGTTATGCATTCTCATGTCCACCCAGACTCTACCTGAGTATGGTTGCACACTCAAAACGACATGTCCCTTGCCGTCCTTCCACTTTCTTTCCATGCTAACTGTTCTCCAAATCTCCTTCATCACAACGCCTCCAATGTACAATCCTTACATACTAATGTGCTTAGTGTGTGTTTGCCGTTCTTATCATAATCATCAAGAGTGGTCCAAATTTTTGCTTTCTTGCCACACACACCACAATTAGCTATCAATGTCTCACATCCATGTCTGGTATCCACTCGCCGTTCTTGTACTGTTCATTGCAGTCATCGCAAATAACATCGCCCCAATCGCTGAAGAAATAGATAGTAGTACCTTCCCCATCCTCAAGAACATTATCACATGTTTCCACTTCACATCTCTTCTGCTCCTCTCTGTATTTCATCCAGCAATCGTAGCATCTCTTGTGGTCAGGGTCCCAGACTAGGTTCCTTCTCTTCTTACAAGAGACACATTTGTTGTATCTATACTTGTTCTTCATTCCTCTTCGTCTCCATCTGCGATGCCACAGACTAGTCCTCTCATCCATGGTGGTAGTTTGTTACTCTCGTCTGGCCAATAGTCACCAACGACGAAGAGCTTCTCCCTTTCCTCATCAGTGCAGTTGCATATCTCGTATCTGGTGTATGCTTGTATCACATCCCCATCTGGTGTGTCATGTGTGTGCATCTTTGCTTGTCCATGCATTCTGATGAAGTCATCTGGATTCACATCCAATCTTCTACCACACGTGCAAATCAGGGGGTAAGTCCAAATCTCGACCTCTTCAGTGTCTCCATTGTCCAA
>CEPF01005762.1_pt1 | contig 23081 bp, 31 predicted proteins | sample 530441 | NCBI WGS metagenome assembly CEPF01 (sample SAMEA2620094, study PRJEB7988) | marine metagenome | biome: marine biome (ENVO:00000447); feature: deep chlorophyll maximum layer (ENVO:xxxxxxxx); material: "saline water (ENVO:00002010), including plankton (ENVO:xxxxxxxx)" | depth 25 m
GGCTATAAGATATATCCGGTTCCTGCTGAGAAGTGTCAGGGTCAATGTAAGAAGTTTTATTTAGTTATTCAAAGGGGAAAGGATAAGAAGAGATCCGAAGAGATATACACAAAGATTGGAGTATCCAATAAAACCTGGGAGGCTTACAATTGGATATTTAAAAAGCATATGAAAGCCTTTTATAAGAAACAAGCTGAAAAATAATCAGTTATATTGATATGGGTCGCAAACCAAAAGAGTTTAAATATATAAAGAAGAATGATGGCCGTAGAAATAACGGCAGGAAAAAAGGAGATAAGCATTTCTTAGCTAAGAAGACTATGGCTACTCCAGCCACCATAAACGAAGCTAAGAAGGATAGGATAGGTATTTATGCTCTTAATGCGATGAAGGAGGTCTTTGGCTCTGAAGAGGAGGCTTGGGCCGAGTTAGCGAAGCAAGCCAAGTCCTCTTTCGCCCATATGAAATTACTCTTTGAATATAAGTATGGTAAGCCTACAGAAAGCGTAGACTATACCAGCGGAGGTCAGAAGCTGGATATTCCAATAACGAATATCTTTGCGGGAACTCAGCAGACCCCTAAGATAGATAATACAATAGACATAACACCTGAAGATAATGGCGAGACCGAAGAAGATTAGCGATCCAAAAGACTTTCCCCAGGACTTTTGGAATTACCTAGTAAATCCAATACTAGGATATTATGCAGAGCAACCCTCTTTATCTACGAGAGGTGTATTGAATGAAAGGGGAGCAGAAGAAGAGTAGTATGAAGCACATAAAACTATTAGATTTATTTAGTGGTATAGGAGGGTTTCATTTAGGATTAGAAAGAGCTGGATTCAAAGTAAGCTCTTTCAATTCAGAGATAGATGAATATGCAATAGAAGTATATAAACATAATTTTAAACAGAGTAAGTATGTCGGATCAGTTACAGATGTTCGAGGATCAGAATTACCAAGAATCGATGCCATCACCTTCGGAAGCCCTTGCCAAGATTTCTCACTTGCTGGAAACCGTAAAGGGATGGCAGGAGAACGAAGCAGCCTTATCCTTGAAGCAATTAGGCTTATACAAGAATGCAGACCTCGTTTTTTTATATGGGAAAACGTTAAAGGAACTTTCTCCTCAAACGCTGGCGAAGACTTTGCGGCAATCCTGCAAGCGTTTACCAACATTGGGGGCTATCGACTTGAATGGCAATTGCTTAATACGAAGTGGTTTCTACCCCAAAATAGAGAGAGAGTCTACCTTGTCGGATATGCTCCAACAAGAAGTCCAGGAGAAATATTTCCTATCACAGAAAGCATTATCAAGCCTAAAAGAGTGGCAAGAGAAAGGGAAGAAAGTGCCTGTATCACAACAAGTTATCACAAAGGAGTGAATTGGGACAACCAACTGATTGCAGCTTCAAGAGGAAGGAATCCTAATGACATAAATGACAGGAAGGCTGGATCTCCAATGCAGCAGAGATTGGAAATAAATACAGAAGGAATTAGTAACACGCTTACCAGCGTGCATAAAGATAATTATGTTTTGGGATACAGTAGAGACGCAAAAGGTAAAGTTGTTGGTAGGCATAAAAAATATTTAGCAAACACAATTCATTCTTCGTCAGGCACAGGAAACAACACAGACCAATTTGTAAAATCTATAAGAAGATTAACTCCAATTGAATGTGAGAGGTTACAAGGCTTCCCCGACAATTGGACACTAGCAAATGGAATCTCAGATACACAAAGATATAAGATGTGTGGAAATGCAGTAACCGTAGACGTAGTAGAAGCTGTAGGAAAAAGAATATTAGAAACTGTTTATGGCTGTACCTCAACTTCACGATAAATACCAAGCTTTAGGAAATGACACCCGTTACTTTGTGGTGACGGGTGGTAGGGGATCCGGTAAGTCCTTTGCAGTAAATACCTTCCTGGCTTTCCTTACAATGGAGAAGGGTCATAAGATACTCTTTACTAGGTTTACTATGGTCTCTGCTGCTACCTCTATTATACCTGAGTTTCTAGAAAAGATAGAATTGTTTGGTATTGCAAAACATTTTAGAATTACCAAAGATGAAATTATAAATACAGCTACAGGAAGCTCGATAATATTTAAGGGTATAAAGACAAGCAGCGGTAACCAAACCGCTGCGCTGAAGTCCCTCCAGGGTATTACAACCTTTGTCTTGGATGAGGCAGAAGAACTAATCAACGAAGATAGCTTCGATAAGATAGATCAGTCTGTAAGGGAGAAAGGTAAACAGAATAGGTGTATATTGATACTAAACCCCACTACAAAAGAACATTGGATATATCAACGCTTCTTTGCTGCCAAGCGAGTAGAAGCAGCTTCAAATACTTGGAAGGATAATGTTACATACATTCACACTACTTACTTAGATAACAAAGAGAATCTGTCAAAATCCTTTGTAGAGCAGGTAGAGAATATGAAAAGAAAGAACCCTAGAAAGTATCTGCATCAGATAATGGGAGGCTGGCTAGATAAGGCTGAAGGTGTAGTAATCACCGATTGGAAAACAGGTGAGTTTAAAGGATATCACCAAATTGTATATGGCCAAGATTATGGCTTCTCTACAGACCCTACAACCCTTATTAGATGCTCTGTAGACACCGAACATAGGATTATGTGGGTTCAGGAATGTTTCGTCACTCCTGGGCTTTCTACTAAAGAAATAGCCGAAAGGAATATCAGACACGCTGGTGAGGATATTATAATATCCGATAACAGCGAACCTAGGATGATACAGGAAATGAAGGAAGTTTACGGCTGTAATGTAAAAGGAACTAGAAAAGGTAAAGGATCAATACTTACTGGTATTGCACTAATGCAGGACTACCACATTGTAGTGGATGCTAGAAGTGAGAATATAATTAAGGAGCTGAACAACTATGTATGGCACGCTCGCAATGAGCGTCCAATCGATAAATGGAATCATTGCATTGACGCAATGAGATACGCTCTTCAATTTGCAGAAATAAATTCGAAGCGAGGAACTTATGTGATCCGGTAAATTCTTAAACGCAGTAGGGGTAGATTCTTAAACGCAGTACCCCCAGCGGATCCTAGGTTCTTAAACGCAGTACCCCCCTTCTTAAACGCAGTACCCCCCGAGATTGGTGCTTATTTAGACTGATTCTAAATTGGGTTTTATGCTTGCATATGTCAATATGTTTTAGTATATCACGCGCGCCCGTTCCTATTATATGGAGCTTTAAGTTTTGCTTTGTCTTCATCTTGCAAAGGTTCAAAGGATAAAAAAACTTTTTTTTGTTCAGCGTCTTGATTTTTTACTTTTTTTGTTGTATGCAAACTTTTTTGTTTATATTTGTATAGTTATTAACATTAATACTAATCAAATGAAACTAATTATTAACCTTTATTTAATTGCTTTTGGCGGTTATATCGTCGGGCATTTTATCAATTATTTTATTAACCTTTAATTATTACAAGATGAAAACTTTAAAGTATTTTGAATTACTAGAGAAAACAAAAGACGGAAAGATCTTTTCTCTCACTTATTTACGCGCTGACAAATCAATGGGCGCGGATAAATTTCGTTTCGGTGTTAAATCCTACTTGAAAGGGGGGGCGTTAAATTATGACCCAATCAAAGCCAAAAATTTGGTTTTGTTTAATATGTCAAAAAAACAATATCGCACAATTAAATTTGAGCGTATTATATCCGCAAAAATTGACGGGGTAGAGTATACCTTTTTTAATGATACGTTCGCGGATTCAATGGAGCGTATCGATAAAGCGATTGAAAACATTAATAAACTAAATAAAATAATTAATAGATGAAAACACAAAAAAAATTTTATTGGGATGAGGAAACTCTAAATTATTTTAAAGACCAATTAGTTACAAAAGGTTATTTATCAAATAGTGAACTTTGGAAGTTTATAACCTTTGATTGTGATTTAGAAGACGGTGAAACAAAAGAAGATTTAGTAAATGATTTAATAAAACAAATTTATAATGAAAACTAGAAAACAAAACGAGACTTTTTTCGGTGATGGGTACATTTTAGAATATACCCTAATTAATACTAAATGGAAGGGTGACAATGAAACCCCTCCCGCGGAAGATTGGGAAATAGAAAACGTATTAATACAAAAGGAAAATGGAGAATATTTTGACCTCCCTTTTGAATTTATTGAGCGGTTTAATATTAACGATAAATTAATTAACTATGACTACTAATTACAAAACACCCGCGCGTCTACTTAGCGCGGGTATATCAAACGCAAAGACAAAGAAAAACGAATTAAAGACTTTTATACTTTATTTAGCACCCTATACACAAAACTACAAAGGTGTTAACATATGCCCAAAAGCCTCCAAAGGGTGCGCGGCTGCTTGCCTATTTACCGCGGGGCGCGGGGCATTTAATAACGTACAAAACGCGCGTATTAATAAAACTAATTTTTATATTGAAAACAAAAGTTTATTTATCAAAAAATTAGCGGGGGAAATAATCAAAGAAACTGCAAAAGCAAAAAAGAACGGGGAGAAAATCGCTTTCCGTTTAAATGGCACAAGTGACATTGATTTTATTTACTTGCTTGAAAAGTATGCGGGATTAAATGTTATTGACTTAATGCCTACCGCAATTTTGTATGATTACACCAAAATCATAGGCAAAGTAAAAAAGTATCTAAATCATCCTAATTATTATCTGACCTTTTCACGTGCGGAGGATAACGAAACAGAAACAATGCAAGCCCTACAAATGGGCGCGAATGTTTCCGCGGTCTTTTCTCAGGAGCTTCCGACCTCCTGGCGCGGGTTTGATGTTGTTGACGGGGATGTATCCGACTTAGTAATGATCACCGCCAAAAATAGCATTTTAGGTTTACGGGCAAAAGGTAACGCCCGCAAAGATGACAGTGGATTCACAATTGACAGCAGTAAACTTATTCCAGTTGCTGTATGTAAGATTTAACTTAATTAAAAAGAAAATGAAAACAAAGCAATTTATTGAAAGGTATATATTACCATATGAAGAGCCCGAAACGGTTTTGAAATATTATAAAGGTTTACTGTCCTTTGATGATGACTATTTAAACGAAAAAGCAAATTATTTAAATATCAAAACAAAATGAGCAAATCACATCAATTTAATCACGCGCGGAAATACGCGCGCGATATCAAAAGACTTTACCCTATTAACACCGCGGTAAAGATATTGGAAACAAATGACAGCTACTATTTAACCAATCAAATAAATTTTAAAACACAAATTAACCAAAAGGATTTTATAAACTTGACAAAGTAAAATTAAATTACATAAAATCGCTAACCCCTTGCAAATGAGTGAGGGGTTTTTTTGTGATATAGCCGACCCTTAAAACGAATCAACAAACCGAGTTACCCGCCCGAATAACGCCCTCAGGAGCCATTTAGAGAGCTTTTGCGGGGCTTTTGTGCTTTACAGGGGGGATCCTACGCCCCGAGAGGAAACGAACGTAAAACGGACGAAAACGGGTTATATATATGCAGTTTAAAAAAATCAACGTAAAACGGATTACGAAAGGTTATATATATCCACTTTAATAAAATCACCCGATTAGGCCCGTAGAGAGCCTAGGTCTGGTCAAGACACACCTTCCACCCGTTATATTATCTGGTTGATTCGTAGGGAATTGGCTGATTCACTTGGCAAGTAATTGTGTCGCTTTGGCTCCCCAATTCCTTATAATAATATAACCATTTTTTTTTGTAAGTGTTGTATTTTCAGTTGTGGTACACTCGCGCTTTTTTTTAGTTATATTAGTATGAAGAAGATACAAATAGACATCCCTAAATCTTTACGAGCGATAAAACTAAGAGAGTATCAGCGGTTCCTAAAACTCGCTGATGAGAATAAAGATGCGGAAGATCCGGAGTTTTTGAATCTTAAGATGCTAGAAATATTCTGTGGGCTTACGCTGAAGGAAGCTTATAATATGAAGCTTACTGATTTCAGCTTTGTCATAAACCACCTTAATGAATTATTCAAAGCTAAAACACCTTTCATAAACCGCTTTAGTCTATCAGACCCAAATGGAGATGAAGTCGAGTTCGGTTTTATACCGAAGCTCGACAATATATCTCTAGGTGAGTTTGTAGATTTAGATAGTTATATGTCTGACTGGGATAATATGCATAAGGCTATGGCTGTATTGTATAGGCCCGTTACATTCAGAAAAAAGAATATGTATTTAATAGAAGACTATGAGTCTTCAGATAAATACTCAGAGGCATTAAAAGATATGCCAATAGATATTGCGCTGGGTGCGCTGGTTTTTTTTTATCGTTTAGGAAAAGAACTGTCTCTTTATTTGATGGGTTATTTACAGAATCAAGCGACGAAGTCAGCCTCAACTCTGAAGCAAACTTTGGAAGAAAATGGGGATGGTATCAATCCATATATGCGATCGCTCAAGGAGACTTATTACGCTTTGAAGAAGTTACCAAACTCCCAGTTCGACAAGCTCTCACCTGGCTCGAGTTCGAGCGAGAAAAAAACGAACTAGAAGCTAAAAGAATACAAAAGATAAAATGAAAGAAATCTACGACTTACTAGACAAAATTAAAGACAGGTTAAGAGCCAATAATATAACCAATACAGTCACCTTTGGTGACATATTGGAGGTGGACCTTACCAAAACTACAATCTATCCACTAAGCCACCTTACAATCGGTAATGTGGTATTTGCCGATCATATAATGACGGCAGACATTAGTGTATTGTCTATGGACATTGTAGATGTAAATAAGAACGAAAGTACTTACGACTCTTTCTATAGTAATGATAATTTACAAGATGTATTAAATACTCAATTGGCTGTTGTAAACGATTTACAGAGCCATTTAAGGCGCGGAAATCTGTTTGACAACAACGATCTTAAGGTAACTGGAGATGTTACAGCAGAACCGTTCCAAGACCGTTTTGAGAACCAATTAGCTGGATGGGGAGTTACGTTCTCTATTGAGATGCCTAATGATAATTTCGATACCTGTGAATAAGAATAATATTCGGGTTGTAATGGATAAGTATGGTCCTATTATAGAGAAAGCTATAAAGGATCAAATGGCTAATGATTCCGAGATGGAATATCCTAAAAGAAATGCTAGTGGTAGAACTGCTGCAAGTATAAAAGCAAAGACATTTGATGGAAGAGAAACTATTGGTATTGAAATAGCTGGAAGATATGGATTTAAGTTTTTACACACAGGTAGAAGGCCTGGTGCTAAACCTCCTCCGGTAAGTGTTATTGAAGACTGGATGATGAAAAAAGGCATAGCTCCAAAGTATGGGTCTATAAAGAAATCTGCTGGAACAATAGCATTTTTCATAGGTAAGCACGGGTTTAAGGGTAGTAATATATTTGGTAAAGCTATGAATAAAGTAATAAAGCGTTTGCTACCTGAAACCTCAGAAGCTTATATAAAAGATATTGAAGAACACATAAAGGAATCTACTAAGTATGCCCGAGGTTAAAATAAACGTAAGGAGTCCGTTTCTGAAGAAATATCAAGCCTCTAATCTACATAGAGTAGATTTAGAAATTTTTATATACTCAGGAACTAAAACTACCGATAAGGGTACTTCTAAATATTATATAACTAAATATCCTGTGGAGGATAATGATTATGTTATAGTAGACTTTGCTGAAATTGTAAGAGACTACATAAGTCCAAAATCAACCGCTCCATTAAACAGTAACAAAGATTATATAAAGTGGGTACAAATAGAAGAGAGGGTTGTTCAGGAGTTTGTCCCTGACTGTTCTAATTTTACTGGATTTGCAGTTGCTCAAGACGGAACGATAACTGCTGCAACAAATACAGCTTCTTATGATTTAACAGCTGTTACTTATGTAGATGTAGATGACCCTGGAACAGAAACAACACCCCCTTCATATAATGCGAACACCTCAGGAAGTCCTATAACTAGAACGGTTATATATAAATTTAGGATCCCTTCAGGATTTGCAGAATCGGAGTCTAAACAGAAAACCTGTACATTAACCGCTGATCAACCTTCATCATAATGCCTGAAACTAAAATAAATACTAGAAGTCCATTTTTTGTAAAGTTCAGTCAATCGGGTATGACTAAGCTAACGTTGGATGTATATATATATTCAGGAACAAAAACAACAGATAAGGGAACTAGGATAACTAGAATAGTACAAAAACCTTTACCTGGTGATGAGTTTGTTATTCTTGAGTTATCTTCTATAATTAGGGATAAGCTAGAAGTAAATGCAACCACACCACTAAACAGCAATAAAGATTATATAAAATGGGTTCAATTAGAATCTACAATAACAACTTAATATGGCAACATCTTATTATTTAGCATTCGATGGATATGGTTTCTTTAACGAAGGCGCAAGCCCTCAGCTTAGCCGTCACGCATTAATATCATCTAACTATGTATATGTACCGGATGATACAGCAATAGAAATACCTTTCTATACAGAGGATGATATTGAAATAGTATATACTAGAGATGGTTCTCAAACTACTGTCGACTTGGCAAGTAATTTTGACAATACCGCAGCTAGTGCGGTTGAATATGTTACGTTTACACCTAATACTAATGACACTTCTTATGTTATAAATGTATACGATGACGGACAAACAACACTGCTTAAAAGCATAAACTTAATACCCGTGTGTGAACCTAAGTTTACACCTATTAAATGTCAATTTATAAATAAGTTTGGTGTAATACAATGTATGTATTTCTTCCTTAGGTCTAAAGAAAATTTAAGTATAGAAGACAATAGATATAAGAAAAATATTATTAATTCTAGTGCTGCTTATGATACTAGTGAAGGTCAGCATCAGAGATTTGATGTTGTTAGTCAAACCTCATTATCAGTAAACACCGGTTATGTAAACGAGGACTTTAATCAGACTATAGAGGAATTATTTTTAAGTGAAAATTGCTGGATTACTTTTGAAGGAAACGTGCTTTCTGCCGTTCCTTCATCGAAACAATTACAATATAAAACATCCTTAAACGACAAACTAATAAATTATCAAGTGGTATTTGACTTTGCGTCAGATAAAATCAACACAGTTAGATGAGGCTAGAAGTACAATTATATGTTGTTGAATCTAATTCACACACTCAAATCGACCTTTTCGATTATGAGGGGATTGAGCTTGTTCAAACAATTCAGGACGTAAAAGATATTAAGAAGGTCTTTACTGATTTTAGTAGAACATTTACAGTTCCAGCTAGTAAAACAAATAATACAGCATTTAAACACTTCTATAACCCAAATATAGGAAGGGATCAAAATCCGGATTTAAATTTAGCTTTTGATGCTAAAAGAAGAATTGATGCTGAAATACACTTAAACTATAGATTATTTAAGAAAGGCAGAATACAATTAGAATCTGCGAATATGAAAAATGGCAAAGCATATTCATATTCTTTGACATTCTTTGGTGATACTATCAAAATGATAGATGATTTATCGGGCAGAACTTTAGATGAATTGAGCGAGCTTAGTGATATTTCATTTGATTTTACAGATGCTAATATGATATCTCTATTGCAGGATGCACAAGATATTGCCATAGGATCTACAACATATGTTGATTCATTATTAGTGCCGCTAATTACAACAACGAAAGCTATAAAGTATGATTCAGCAGATTCTAGCAAAGAAAATAATGTATATCCTCACGCACAAAACAAAGGTATTCCTATAGATGAATTTAAGCCAGCTATAAGACTTCATACTATTGTTAAGGCAATAGAAGAACAGTTTCCTAATATATCTTTTATGTCAGGGACAGATACTGGCACTCACCCTAAAATACAGATAGACAAGCATTTCTTTAGATCGACTTCAGATGGATTTTCGGATACTAACATTCCTTATTATAATCTCTTTGTTTGGTTAAATAAAGAAAAAGGCAGACTGATAGACCGAGATGAATTTGGACCAATACACTATAAATTTAGAAAGAATGACTTTACTGCTCCTGTTGGAGACACTGGTGAGCAAGGTCTGAGTGATACATATCATCCTACCTTCTTAAACGGAAGGATGTTTATATATGATAAAACACAAGTAGAACACTACCTAGAGGTTAGAATAACACCTACAACAAAGAATGCTAAATATAACTTTATACTCAAAAAAGACAACGAAGAATATTATAGATTTGATAATTTAGTTGGAGACGAAATTCCTCTTGGAATAAATTTAGCAGGCACTCCGGATCAAGGCTTAGGATTACCTACCGGATATTATACTTTTCATATTGAAACATTTTCTGCAAATGATTTTTCTTTAGTTATTAAGCACAGAAAAAACAGATCTGCTACTGGCACATTAAATATATTTACAAACACATTTGAAGTTTCATTTACGGCAAGTAAAAGTATATCTACTTCTAAAGAAATAAAGATAACAGATGTTATTAGTAATAAGTTAAAGCTTATAGACTTAATGTCTGCTCTATTTAATATGTTTAATCTTACTGCCGAGATAGATCCGTTTACTGGTAAATTATTAGTAAGAACTCTAGATGATTTTTATGCTCAAGGAGAAAAGATAAACATTACTAAATATGTAGATAGATCTGATCATATAGTAAAACCTAGTATACCTTACAAGAATGTATCTTTTGAATATGAAGGAAGAGATACAATTTTTGCAGCTCAGCACGAAAGAGAATTGAGCCGTAAAGGATGGGGTTCGGAAAGATATCCCGAAACTGATATTGCGGGGCTTGAAACCACAACAGATGTAGGAGAAGACTATAATGTATCTGTACCAATAGAACACCATAAATTCAATAGGTTATACAATCAAGATGATGAGACAGATACAAATAACTTAACTCCAGTACAATGGGGTTATAGTGTAGATGAGGATGAGAATGCTATGGTTGGCAAACCATTATTATTTTATCCAATAAAGCTTACTGATTTAAGCTTTGGTTCTGCAACCACAATTGATGTTGTGGTAGCTGGAAGTTCTAATGCTATAAATAGATATCACGCTCCTTTTAATCATACAGAACTAACCAATAGTCAAACTATACACTTTGGTGTAGAAAAGAGTGAATATCAAAATCTACCGTTTAGTGCATCTTTATTTGAAACATATTACAGTAATTATATAAGAGATGTATTTGACATTGAAAGTAGATTGTTTACATACAAAGCCTACATTCCGTCCGATATACTTATAAATATAAGACTTAATGATATTTTAGTCATATATGATACTGAATATAGGATTAATAAATTAAGTACTAATTTCTTAACAGGATTAACAACATTAGAATTGTTAAATCTTAGAACTGTAGAAACTCTTGGTAGAGAAAATTTATCCGATGTATCCACAGATGTGTCTAGAGATGTAGTAAGAATTGATACAACAATGGTAAAAGCAGATTTAACTACTAGAACGATATGATAAAGCAAATAATAGAAGGACTAAAAATAACAGACTATTATGATGCAAATGAATTAATTCAATTTGCAAAAGGAAGTCATAAAGCCCCGGAAAGTATATCAGAAATGAGAGATGTAATCAAACGAAGAAAAAATGGCAGAAAATAGAATAACATTCACCTTTGAGATAAATGACAAAGGAAAAGTAAAAGTAGACGGAATAACTAAGTCATTCACGTCTTTAGATACTGCTATTAATAAAGTTAGTGCTGACTTAAAGAAACAGCAAACTGCGTTAGCTGGAGCAAGTCAAGGACATCAGAGTATGATTAGTGATGCCGGTCTTGCTGGAGCAACACTTACTGAATTAGGTAGAACTATATCGGATGCTAACTTTGGTATCCGAGGTATGGCTAACAACCTCTCTCAATTATCTACTTTATTTATAACATTAGTATCTAAAAGAGGTGGAGGTATAGGTGGTGTTACGTTAGCCTTTAGGCAATTAGGAAAACAGCTGTTGGGTCCACTAGGTATTATATTAGCTTTCCAAAGTTTGATTGCTTTATTAGAAAGATATGCTATGTCTAATGATAAAGCAAAAGAAAAAGCTGAAGACTTAACAAAAGCTTTTGAGGATCAGATAACAAGTTTAGATGGACTGCAAAGAACAATGCTAGGTGTTTTTGGAGAGGAAAAAGGTCTTCTTACTATAGGAGGGACAAGAACAAAAGCATTAAGGCAGGAGTTTAAAGAATTTGATAAAGCTGTTAAGGTTCTTGAAAAAAGTGGTAAGCTTAACAATAAAACATTAACAGAGACCTTTTTTGAATTTAAAAGATTAATAGAGGCAAGAAAAACGTTGTCTGAATTAGAGGAAGAATTAAAACCAAAGGAGGAAGGACGAGCTAAAACACAAAAAGAAATAAACGCTTTAAATAAGGAGCGAATAGAAATTGCAGCTACAATATTTGACTTACAAAAAAAATTATTCAAACAAGCAGAGACTGGTGCCTCTGGAAGATTCAAAGGGTTTGTTGAACTTTCAATAGAACAGTTAGCTAGAATATTTAGAGAAGGTACTGAAACGGATATAAGTCTTGTTGATTTGTTTGGTATTAGTGCTGTTAGAGCCGCTAAGGATGATAAGAAATTTCAGAAGTGGTTAAATGATAATGTTCCTGAATATATAGACGATGTTGAGGATTTTGTTGATACTCAATTATTAAATGAGGGAAAACATACTTTAACCGAAATGATATTAGGTCTAACTCCTGACTCTAGAGAGAGAGAGCTTAAAGCTTTAGACGATAGATTTGATGAGATTTTACATAAGACTAATGAATTTGAAAAGGCTAAAGATGCTATAAACAAAAAGTGGGATCATATTGAATTAATGGCCAACTTAAAACACACGCAGGCTATATTAGGGAACCTGTCAGACTTCTTTGATAGTGCCGCGGAACTCAATAGGCAAAACAAAGATTTAGCTAGGCTATCTATTATTGCTAACGGAGCTGCTGCTAGTGTTGGAATTTGGGCATCTTACTTTGATCTTAAAGCCCCTGAAAAGGGCAGCTTAGCTTTAGCTGGGACAATTGCCGCTCAAGCAGCTTTAATTGCTTCTACAGCCGCAGCTCTAAAATCTCTTAATTCTAGTACAGCTTTATCTGCTGCTAGTGCCGCTGGAGGCGGAGGCACAGGATCTGAAGCACCAATATTTAATGTAGTAGGAGCTTCTAATATAGACCAAATAGGAAGGGCTGTAGCATCTAGTAGAAATGAGCCAGTAAGGGCTTATGTTGTTGGTCACGAAATTACTAATCAACAAGAATTAGATAATAAGATTGTAGAGTCAGCATCAATAGGATAATAAAACAAGACGAAAAATAAATAGTTATATTAATATGGAAAGAGTTATCGAATTAATCATTGATGAAGAAAATGAGTTCAGCGGAATAGAAGCTATCTCAGTCGTCGAAAATCCAGCTATAGAAGAAGATTTTATTGCTCTTAAGAAATCGCCAGTAATGCTTGCAGAAGTAGATGCGGAAAAGCGGATACTTATGGGAGCTGCTCTTGTCCCAAACAAGAAGATACTTAGACGAAGTGGTGATGAGGAATATTTTATATATTTCTCTGAAGATACTGTAAGAAAAGCTTCTGAACTTTTCCTAAAGAGGGGACATCAATCTGAGGCTACATTAGAGCATAATGAAAAGCTAGACGGGATGACTGTTGTTGAAAGCTGGCTGGTTGAAGATGAGAAAAAAGATAAGTCTAGAAAATACGGTTTTGATGTACCTATAGGGACCTGGATGGTTTCTATGAAGGTATATAATGATGACGTGTGGCAAAAGGTAAAAGCCGGTGAAGTTCACGGTTTTTCTATAGAAGGCTATTTTGCTGATAATGCAGACCAGGGACCAAAAGATGTCTTACCGGAAAACTTCTGTGATGAATGCGTGCAGGAACTGAATGCAGAATATGAATTACTAGAACTACTTGATGAATTAAATGAAGAGGTAAATTTAGAATCTTATGGAGGCTATCCTAGTTCTGCTGTTAATAACGCTAAAAGAGGAATAGACTTAAATGAGAAAGTGGGCAATCGTTGCGCTACCCAAGTTGGAAAAGTTAGAGCGCAGCAAATCGCAAAAGGAAATACAAAATTTACTGTCTCTACTCTCAAAAGGATATATAGTTATCTCTCTAGAGCAGCCACATATTATGACCCAAAAAATACAGAAGCCTGCGGAACCATATCTTATTTACTATGGGGAGGAAAAAGTATGTTGACTTGGGTCACTTCAAAACTAAAAGGATTAAACGAAATAAATGCAGCTTCTGTTATTATAGATGGTAGAGCTGCTTATTCTACGATAGAGGAAGCCGAAAAGGCTGCCGAAGATATCGGATGCGAAGGATATCACGCTCACGAGTATGAAGGTGATACTTGGTATATGCCGTGTGAAGAACATAATCTTGCAAAGGTAGGTCCAAGAGGAGGCATTAGGAAGAGTCCTAAGGCCCCTAAATCTGACACACCTAATCCTAATCCAAAAGGAAAAGGAACGGCAAAAGGAGATGCTTCAGGGAAGACTGGAGCAAAGGTCTCTGCTAAAGACAGAGCCACATTAAAAAAGAAAGCAGATGATTTCAATAAAAAATATAAAGAAAAACTGGGCTATGGTGTTACTGTTGGTATGCTTGCCTCTGTTTTTCAGCGTGGGCTTGGAGCTTTTAATACAAGCCACAGTCCAAATGTTAGGTCGGCTTCTCAGTGGGCTTTTGCTCGCACTAATGCCTTTTTATACTTAATTAAGAACGGCAGACCACAAAATCCTAAATACACTACAGACTACGATTTACTACCAAAGAAACATCCTAAGTCTAGCAAATAATGAGATTTACTAGAGCAAGATATAATAATAGAATACCTTCACCTAGGGACAGGCGTAGAGCCTGTCTTTGTGATGATGGTAGAACATATTCCACAGAATGTTGTGAAGGGGGTTTCCAAAACCAGGGTATAGGTTCTTTAAGTGGAGGAGAGTCTAGTATTATTATTCCCCCGGAGGTTGAATCAGTCATTCCACCTCCACCACCAGCTATTTCTGAATACAATAAATATAGGATTTCTGCTTGTACCGGAGGGGGTTCATACAATATATTTACTTCACAAACACTTATAGTTAGTGGTATTTATGACTTAACTCTATCTAATGGAGTCTCCGGGTGTTTTAGGGTAGGATCAAAAACAACTACAGCTGACGTTCTAGTTACTGCTATAAATTCTGTAGCCTTTGATGGTTGTTCAGATTGTGCAATAGTATTAGACCCTGAAGGAGATCCGGCACCAACTTGTACAGACAAAGTTTTAGTTATCCAAATATGTAACGAAAATGCGGCTGTAGATGACAACTTTGATGTACTCTTAAATAATACCAAGATTGGAGAGGTTGACCTTAATCAAGATGCTAGAATAGGATCTTTCTTTATTGGATCTACAAATACTGATATTAGTATAACTGGATTAGAAGACGGATTTCTTTGTTCTATAAGTGATATGGTTGTTTATAGGTTTGATCCTTCATTACTATATGAAGGAACCAACACCCTATTTATGAAGAATACTCAGTTAAATAATAATGGAAATGCTGGGTCTATTGGTATAAGAAATTATACGTTGACTGGAAACAACTTGAGCAATCCGTGTGATATACAAGACTTATTTTATTCAGGTACAACTGGTGTTAATTTTGTACAAGAATTTACATTCAATACTTGTTGTGCTAATCTAGATTGTTCTCAAATTACTTTTAGTGGGTTCTCTGTATCTCAAAGCGGAACTGTTACAGAGGGAAGTGCAGATATAGGAACTATATTATCTACAACCCCTTCCTCAGTATCTGCTAACACAAGTACTTCTCCTGTTTCTGTAGATTTAAGTGTTTCAGTAGAAGTGCCTGAACCATATGTAAATGCTGGACAGACAATATCACCAGCTTGTACAGTTACTGTTAATCAACCAGGACTTACATTGACTAGATATACAGCCTTTTGGTCAGGAACTAAAGATATAAGAATTCAAACACACCATAACGGTACTACAAAACTTTATACAGATATAAAAGGAGGTGCTGTTGTGTTTAGTTACTCTGAGCCTACTGGAGATACAGCAAGCTGGACTGCTGGAGCAACGGATATAACTTTAGCTGGATTTGATACAGCTACTTATTTCGAAGGAGATCCGGATGTTGGATTAGATCCAGGTATATTTACTTTCACACATTACTCAGCATCAGCATTTACTACAGTTCAAAGTGGAACTGGTACTGGTAATGTTCAAATATCTCCGCTTAGTCTTCAAAATGTGTCAGGAAGTTATGTACCTATAGCACCACACAACCCAGCTGCTAATGGATTAAAGGCTTATGCTAGTCCTTATGCTTCTAATGCGCCAGTATCCTCAGGACTTGGAACACTTGTTAGTGATGGATACTACACTATAGCTGGTTCTAGCACTCAGGTAAGAGTTTCATCCGGAGTAATAACTGTAATGACTATTCCTTAAAAATACAACAGATTCATTTTAAATAAGTAATATTAATATAAAGTAAAATTATGAAAGCGACTGAAATCGTAGACAAACTAAAAGACGTGCTTTTAGGGGCTGAAGCTTCTGAGGAGCCACAAACAGAAGACCTTTCTGCAGAGTCCGTTGAGGAGGCTGTAGAAGAGACTCCTCAAGAGGAAGTTAACCTTAACGAGGATGGTGAATCAACTGAGGCTGTTGAGTCAGTAGAAGAGGTTGAGGCTAAAGAAGATCTTTATGTAAGTAAAGAGGAATTTGCTGAATTGAAGTCAATGGTTGAAAAACTAATGGTTGATATGACAGCTAAAGATGAAAAGATGAATGAGGATGTACCAAAAGAGGAATTAGCTGCTGTAGAAGAGGAAGTAGCTCCTATAGTTCATTCTCCTGAATCTAAGGCAGATGTTAAAGTTAATCTTTATGGACAGAATGGCGTCCAAACTACTGCCGATAGAGTATTCGCTAAAATAGCAAAAATTAGAAATTAAATTAAATACTTACTAAAAAATGGCAACAACTATTTCAAATGACGTAACTAGGATATTCAAGAAGACTGAAATCCTTACTTCAGGTACGACTCTTGTTGGAGCAGATAGTGGAAAAGTGATTTTCTTAAATGCAACAGGAGGAGGAACAGTTACTCTACCAGCCCTCAAACTGGGAGCTAACTTTAAATTTATCATTGGTTCTACAGAACCTACTACTAACTGGATTATTGATTCAGCAGAAGGAGATAATATTGACGGTATTCTAGTAGTAAATGGTGCAAGTGTAGCAGCAGTAGAAGAAGATCAAATCAATTTTGTAGCTTCTACAGCAGTAGCAGGAGACTATATAGAACTAGAATGTGACGGTTCTAACTGGTTTGTTAACGGTGTAGGTAGTGCAGCAGGTTCAATTACAGCTACTGACCCATCATAATCTAAAAAATAAATAATAAAATGGCAACAACTAACAGCTTAACCACTACTTACGCAGGCGAATTTGCAGGAGAATATATATCTGCTGCCCTACTTAGTGGTGTTACTATTGAAAACGGTGGGATTACAGTAAAGCCCAACGTAAAATTTAAAGAGACTCTAAAGAAAGTATCTACTGATGATATCGTAAAAGATGCTTCTTGTGACTTTGATCCTACTTCTACGCTAACTATCAGCGAAAAAGTACTTCAGCCCGAGTTCCAACAAGTCAACCTACAATTGTGTAAAAAAGACTTTGTGTCGGATTGGGAAGCAATTTCTATGGGATATTCAGCTCATCACGATCTACCAGCTAAATTTAGCGACTTCTTGATTTCTCACGTTGCAGCTAAAGTAGCACAAAAGACAGAGCAAAACATTTGGAGAGGTGTTACTGCTACTAATGGTGAATTTGATGGTCTAACTACTTTGTTATCTACAGATGCAGATTTACCAAGTGGACAAGAGGTTGCAGGCACTAGCATTACTTCAGGTAATGTAATCGCTCAATTAGGTTCAATTGTAGATGCTATTCCTTCTGCACTATATGGATCAGAAGACCTAAATATATATGTATCTCAAAACATTTACAAAGCTTATGTTAGAGCTTTGGGTGGATTTGGTACTGATGGTCTAGGTGCTGCTGGTTACAGAAGCGAAGGTACTAACCAGGATATTAAACCCGCTTTCTTTGATGGAATAAGAGTATTTATGGCTAGTGGACTTAGTGCCAATACGGCTGTAGCTGCTGAGAAAAGCAACCTATTCTTTGGAACAGGATTGTTAGCTGATCACAACGAAGTTAAAGTCATTGATATGAGTGACATTGACGGAAGTGACAACATCAGAGTAGTAATGAGATTTACTGCTGGTGTTCAGTATGGCGTTGTTGAAGATATCGTTACTTACGGTATTACTAACTCTGCTAACTAATAACTGATTAACTAACCAAAAGGGGTAGGTAAGCCTTGAGCCTACCTACCCTTTTTTAATACTTATAAATATGGCTTGCGATTTAACAGGAGGAAGAGCTAAACCTTGTAAAGATGCTGTAGGTGGTATAAGAAAAGTACATTTTGCGGATTTCGGCGATCTAGGCGATATGCCTTTGGGAACTAATGACGAAATCACAGATATGGATGGAACCTTTACTTATCACACTTATGACGTGAAAGGTAACTCTTCTTTAGAGACTAATATCAATTCATCTATAGAAAACGGAACAACTTTCTTTGAGCAAGTGGTAAATATCACTTTGCACAAATTATCTAAAGAGGATAACAAAGAACTTAAGTTAATGGCCTTTGGGAGACCTCACGTTTTAGTAGAAACATTTGATGGTAATGTTTTATTGGTTGGTAGAGAACACGGTGCTGAGATAACTGGTGGTACTATGGTAACTGGTACTGCAATGGGTGATCTTCAGGGATACACACTAACTCTAACAGCAAATGAAACTACTATGCCTAACTTCGTGAACGGTGCTACTGCTGCGGATCCTTTCGCAGGTATGACTAGTGCTACCGCTACGGAATCAACACAAAGAACATTATAATACTAGTAATCTAATGTTCAAAGGGGACTTTAGGTCCCCTTTTTTTATATAAAACACTTAGCAAAATATTTAGTTATATTAGTATGATAAGGTTATTGCCAAGTACTGATTCACAAACTGTGAAAATTCTGCCTAGAGTTGTAACAGCTCAAACAGGCTTGTCTTTAAAGATTGTTGAGGATGGAACTAATAGATCTGAGACCTTAACGGGTCTAAGTTCCACAGTAAACGGAAACTTTATAGATGTGGATTGCACTTTCAGTATTTTGTCTGATAATAGTATGTTCAATATAGAATTGTTTAAGGATTCGACGTTGTATTACCGATCTAAAGCTTATTGCACAGATTCGTATGTATCTACTAGCGAATATACTATAAACGATAGTCAATATACTGAGAGTGATGCTGGCGATAGTAACCGACAATATATTATGGTATGAATTTAAATGTAGTAAATCTTTCCGGGTATGAAATCCCTAAGGTTATAGAGAAACCTCGTAACTCTTGGGTTGAGTATGGCGAAACTAATGACCATTTTGGTGAGTTAGTAGAAAGATATCTCGGAAGTCCTACAAATAGCCGTTGTATTAATGGTATTTCTGATATGATTTACGGTAGAGGATTAAACGCTACCGATTCAGCAGAAAAACCGGTTATGTTTGCTAAGATGCAAGCATTATTACAGCCAAAAGAGGTTCGTAGAATCGTAAATGACCTAAAAATGTTGGGCCAAGCAGCCGTTCAGGTCGTTTATAAGAACAGAAAAAGAGAAATAAATGGTCTATTTCACTTTCCAATGGAAACATTGAGGGCTGAAAAGGCTGAAGGAGGTAAAGTAAAAGCATATTACTATCATAACGACTGGAAAAACATTAAACCTAACGAAAAACCAAAAAGAATACCTTCTTTTGGTAATGGTACGCGTTCGCAACGTATCGAATTATATATTATTAAACCTTATAAGTCCGGTTTCTACTATTATTCGCCAGTAGACTACCAGGGATGCTTACAATATTGCTCTTTAGAGGAAGAAGTAAGTAATTATCACCTATCTAATATCCAAAATGGTCTTCAACCGAGTATGTTGATCAATTTCAACAACGGAATACCTAATGAAGAGAGTCAAGAGATTATAGAAAGGAAGATTTATGAGAAATTTAGTGGCACTAGCAATGCAGGACGATTTATATTGGCATTTAATGATGGTGTAGAGAATCAATCAGACGTTCAGCCTATAAATTTACCCGATGCACACGCTCAATATGAATTTTTGGCTAAAGAGAGCCGAGAAAAGATAATGATAGGGCACGGAGTAGTTTCTCCGATACTTTTAGGTATAAAAGACAATACTGGCTTCGGAAATAACGCTGAAGAGCTTAGAACAGCATCTATTTTGATGGATAATATGGTTATCAGACCATTCCAGCAACTTTTGCTGGATTCTTTTAATGAATTGCTGTCTTATAATGGTATAGTATTGGATTTATACTTTGTAACGCTACAACCAATAGAATTTACAGAATTAGACAATATAGCAACTAAGATTAAACGCGAAGAGGAGACCGGAGAGAAGCTTTCTGCTGTCGAAGAGACAATAGAGGTGACAGAACCCGAGAAAGTCGAAGAGGAGGCATCTATGGAGCTTGTAGAAGGAGATATATAACATATGAAGGCATTATTTATAACAATGACGGAATTAAAGCGCAAATCTATCATAGATGGTGCGCTTGATACTGATAAATTGGTTCAGTTTGTTGAGGTGGCCCAGGATGTTCACATTCAGAACTTTCTAGGAACTAAATTGTATGATAAGATACAAACCTTAATAACTGGAGGTACTTTAGATGATTCCGCTAATGCTGCATATAAGACATTACTTAACACATATATTAAGCCTATGCTAATTTGGTATAGTCAATATAGTTATATACCATTTGCTGCTTTTCAAATCAGCAATGGTGGTGTTTTTAAACATAGTAGTGAATCTAGTGAGTCAGTAAGTAAAGAAGAATTAGATTCGCTTACAGCGAAGGCTAAAGACTTTGCTGACTTTTACACAAATAGATTTGTAGATTATATGATAGAAAATAGTAGTTCATTTCCGGAATATACAGGTTCTCAAGATGAGGGAATGTATCCGGACAAAGATCCTTTAGCATACGGATGGGTATTATAAAAATGTATAAACCTAAAACTGAGAATATTGTCAAACTCAGTAGGTTTTTAAAAAAGATAAAGAATGGCAAATAGTATAGATTGGGGCAAGATTTATTGTTTTACTGAATTTGGTAATGAAGATTTTACCATAGCAGAAATAATTCCTGCTGAATCTTCTCCTGAGTGTTTCTTAGGAGCATTAGAAGGCAATCAGATTGAAACATTAGCCTTGACAATAGACGATATAACTCTATACACAGCAGATAACACAGATTTACAAGCAGATCAAACCTTAGTACAACTATATACATAAAAAATAAATAATGGCAACAGCAAATTTTAACGAACCCACTAGCGCAACCGACGTAAATGGTAATATACCATATATAGGTGCAGAACCTGGGGACAATAATGATGGAACTACCCTTAGGGAATCCTTTAAAAGGGTTAATGCTAGATTAAAAGAAATATTTGGAGCGCAAGATGGATCGAATAATGTTCAAACTCCATTTGTTGACGCAGACAATATAAAAGACAATCTTATCTCAGGTCAAAGTCAAATGACTGGTGATGTAGAAGACGGTGATGAACTTATGGTTTCTGATGATGGGACTATAAAAAGAGCAGGCTTTTCTGTTGTTAGAGACGCTGTCTTTACTGACGTTAGTGGTGATGCTACAATAGCTGCTGGAGGAGCTTTAACAATTCAAGCGGACTCTGTAGAGGGTACTATGCTAAATACCAACTCTGCGGATGGTACAACATTAGAGTTATCATCAGATAGTTTATCAGTATTAAAAGTACCTAACGATTTAACAGTAGATAATTCTACTATCGCTCTGAATACAGGAACAACTTTTAACGGGGCAGGAGCTAGAACTGTAAGTGTAAAAGACGATGGTATCACTCACGCAAAATTAGAACCAAGATATACTGCTTCAAAAACAGATTATGGTAATATATCAACAGACACTACTATAGACTGGTCTGCTGCTGCTGTACACGAAATTACAATGACAGGAGCAGCCACTTTGAATTTTAACAACTACAAAAAAGGACAAGTTATAGATTTACTAATCACTGGTAATGTTACTATAACTTTTGGAACTGTCTCTGGAACTCCATCTATAAATCAAGTAGGTTCTTCTACTTATGATGGCACTAAAGATAATATTATACAAGTGCTTTGCACAGACGATGATGCAACCCCTACATTCTTATTTGCAGTAGGAGATTATACATCAGACACTAATCCCGCATAATTATGAAAGCAAGAACTGAAAACGGAACAATTAAAACCTATAAAAGTTTACCTTCTACATATACTAAGTCAGATGGTAGTGTAATACTAAACTTTAGAAAAGCATCTAAAGAGACTATAGAAGCAGAAGGTTTTTATGATATAGTAAAACCAAGCTATGACCCACAAACTCAAAATAGAGGTGGTTTGCAATGGGATGAAAGTAAAAAAATATTTACGTTTCCTGTAACTGACATTGACTTTAATCAAGAGGTAGATGTTATTGGAGAGGATGGTGAACCAACAGGCGAAACAGAAAAGAGATATAAGATAGCCGATATTAAAGCAAGTAAGTTATCTGAGATAAAATCTAAAGCAGGTAAACTATTAGAGCCTACTGATTGGCAAGTTATAAGAAAGATGGAAAGGGACATTGATATTGACACAGATGTAGCTACAGAAAGAGCAGAGATTTTAGCAGAAGCCGATAGGTTAGAAGCTGAGGTAAATGCTAAGAAAAGCTACAAAACTGTTTTAGAATACAACGTACAATTTTTCCCACCATCTGAAGAAGAGTTAATATGAGTTTTAATAAGAAGTTTTTTGCAACAGGAGGTATAGTAGCTTCCTCTGCT
>CEPF01036277.1_pt1 | contig 22558 bp, 21 predicted proteins | sample 530441 | NCBI WGS metagenome assembly CEPF01 (sample SAMEA2620094, study PRJEB7988) | marine metagenome | biome: marine biome (ENVO:00000447); feature: deep chlorophyll maximum layer (ENVO:xxxxxxxx); material: "saline water (ENVO:00002010), including plankton (ENVO:xxxxxxxx)" | depth 25 m
TCCTGACATCATCTGGCAATGTATCTAAAATATGCCAATAAATTAGGTCGGCTGCCTCATGTTTATCATTTAATTTCATCGTTTCCCCCTTGTTAATAGTTAATTAAAATGACTACCCCTAAAAAGAGCGCCCCTAGTGGAACCACTAGAAGCAACCCTATTTTTATGGATAAGATAAGTTTGTTGAATACCCTGTTCATTATGCGATTGCTTTAATGATTTCAGGAACTAGCACAAAATAATGTGCGGCTAATAATACACCTAATACCATAGTTACCTCCTTTGTTGGTTGTTTATGTACCCCCTATTATTCATATATAACTAGGTATGTCAACCCCTTTTTTATGTTATTTGAAATGACACCTGTTCAAACCTATGTCATTGCTCGCAATCTTTACAATGACACCTTACAAAGGTGGTGTCATCTCCTGTCATTGTGTTCTAGAAGTTATTGTTTTTACTCAACTTTTGAAATGACACAGCAATGACACAATGACACAAAGAGGATTGAAATGACATGACAGTACACACCCTATATATAGGGTGTATGTCACTTGTCATCCTTGTCATTTGATTAGTACCTAATGAAAACTAAAAAAAAGAGCCGGACGGATCCGGCTCAAGTGGTGGCCTCGAGGTGGCCGTTGGAGTCAAAATTTATTTAATCATTAATACTGAAATTGCCTTCTTCTACTTCTACTAAATATTGTTCTTCTCTACCATGATATTTCAAAAGATTTACGTCTTCTAATGTGTTGACAAGATATATTTCTGGGGCAGCCCAGATTGAACTATATATTACTTTATATTTAAATGTCTTCATCTTAACTCCTTTGTTTGTTTATGTAATTAAAATAATACCTATGTATTTTAATATGTCAACTATTAATTTATAACTTATTATGTACCCTTATAAATGGAAGTATGAAACCAATTATTAGATCAAATATAACCCCACACACACACAATAGGCGCATCTGGTGGTAAACCTACCTATTACGCATAAGATACATTATGTTAACTTGTTGTCCTGACGCCATTGTAGGCCGTTTCACATGTAACAATGGCCACTGTATGCGCAACATGGCTATACGGGGGGGTGGTGGTCCCCATTGTGACAGGGGGTGTCATAAAAAATTTTTGTCATTTTTTGTAAAAGTCCTATAATGAAGCTATGTCAAAAGCACTGTCATTAAGGGAAGCTAAGGCTTTATTGAAATCTGACCAACAGGCCAAACGAGAAGCAGTCGAACAAGAACTCGCCGCTATCGGAGCTAGTGAACTCACGGACATATTGGAGTGGGACAGCAACGGCCGAGTACAGGTCAAGGACAGTGCCAACTTGCCAGAACGCACTAAGCGTGCGATCAAGAAGGTCAAGATACTACCGACCCAGTATGGCAATCAGGTTGAAGTCGAAATGCACGATAAGATTGCAGCGCTTAGATTGCTTGCCAAACACTACGGTATGCTTAATGTTGACAGCTCACTAAACAAACCGTCCGTGCTTGGAATCAATATACAAGGACCTGAAACTACTTATGAAATCCAAGCTAAAGAAAAAAAAGAGTAACTACCCTACTGTCATCATTGACTGGTGGGACCACACCGGGGACGCCAGTTGGTTCGACAAGGAAAGCATCAAAGACACCAGTGCGGTCAAGTGTCGCACCATTGGGTATTTAGTTGAGGAAACAGAGTTAGTCTACAAAATTGCCGATACCTTGACCGATGACCAAGGGTATGGAGGACTTGCCATTATACTTAAATCTTGCGTTACGGACTATTGGGAATTAGAATTCTAGTATGAAAGAAGTTGTAATCATTGCTCTGCTTATGGTAGCTTTTGTCATAGTAGGGAAAGAACTTAGAAAACCACATGTTACCGATCCGGTGTTTACTGATGAGGAGATCGAAGCATGGCAACCATTTGACTAATATGGCAAGAGCAACAGGGGCAACCGATAGAAGTAAACGCAAAACACAGGACAAATCACAGTCTGAAATTAAAGATTTAAATATTGACTTCAAGCACAGTCCAACGGTGTGGCGTTTTCTTAACGATGACTCGTTTGTGCGTGGACTGATGGGGCCAGTGGGTTCAGGTAAGTCTTATGCTTGTGCCACCGAGATTATGTTACGTGCTTTGAAGCAACCGGTGTCCCCGATTGATAACACACGACATTCACGATTTGCCATTGTCCGTAACTCTTATCCGGAACTCAGAACCACGACGATCAAAACGTGGCTCGAGATATTTGATGAAGCGACTTGGGGTCCGATGCGTTGGAGTCCACCGTTGACTCATCACATTCAACTGCCACCGAAAGGAGAACTGGCAGGGCTTGATGTTGAAATTATCTTTTTAGCCCTTGACACGCCTAAGGATGTCCGTAAACTATTGTCACTCGAACTGACCGGTGCATGGGTAAACGAAGCGAGAGAGTTGCCAAAAGCCGTGGTCGATGGTCTAACCCACAGGGTCGGTCGATATCCAACTAAAGCACATGGGGGCTGTCCACATCGTTTTATCATTATGGACACCAACCCAATGGACGATGACCATTGGTATCATCGCATGGCAGAAAAAGAAAAACAAAGTGGCAAGTACCAATGGAAATTTTTTCGTCAGCCCGGTGGAGTCAAAGAGGTAGATGCACAGTTTAAAGATGCGATTTATGCTGCCGGTAAATACTGGGCAGTCAATGACAAAGCTGAAAATATTTTAAATCTAACCGATGGCTACTATGAGCAAATGCTCATTGGAAAGAATCTGGATTGGATCTCATGTTATGCGCAAGGTAAATATACCTTTGTGCAAGAAGGCAGACCGGTATGGCAAGAATATACCGATACTTTGATGAGTGAGGATATTGAATACTTAGAAGAATATCCTTTGCAGATTGGCCTTGACTTTGGTCTTACGCCTGCCGCAGTGTTTGGCCAACGCCTCGATAATGGCAGATGGCATGTGCTGCATGAGTTAGTCACCTTTGATATGGGCTTGGAGCGTTTTGTTACTCAGCTCAAAATTGAAATCAATAAGCTGTTTCCCAAAGCCAAAGAGATTAGAATCTGGGGCGACCCTGCGGGTAGCAAACGAGATGAAATCTTTGAGGTCACTGCCTTTGATCATTTAAGAACACAAGGACTCAATGCTAAACCAACTCCGACCAACGACTTCAAGGTGCGTAGAGAAGCAGGAGCCATGCCCATGAACCGACTCATTAATGGTAAAGCAGGACTGATTGTCAATAAATCGTGTGCGCAACTGCGTAAATGTTTGGCCGGTGGTTATTACTTCAAGCGTGAGGCGATAGGCAGTGGGCAAGAACGATTTAAAGACGTGCCGTTTAAAAATAATTTTTCACACGTAGGGGATGCGTTTGGGTATTTGATGCTCGGCGGAGGAGAACATCGGATACTCACTCGCTCTAACGCACGTTTTGGTAATCAACAACAAGTTACGGCTAAGGTAGATTTCAATGTATTCTAGTTTTCCTAATAAAAAATACAACATTATTTATGCTGATCCGCCTTGGAATTATGGTAGCAAGTCAGCAGTTAATAACACGACTGGTAGCGAAATAAAGCCTTTAAGTAATCATTACAATACTATGAAGTTACAAGAACTTAAAGAACTACCAATAAAAAAAATTACACAAAAAGATGCTGTATGTTTTATGTGGGTAACAGATTCGCACTTAGATGAAGCATTACAAATATTTAAATCATGGGGTTTCAAGTATAAAACCATAGCGTTTAATTGGATTAAAACCACATCAAAAGGCAACTACTGTAAAAATGTAGCTCCGTGGACCATGAAAAGTAGTGAGATTTGTTTGTTAGGTGTAAAAGGTACAATGTCTAAATATAAAAAATTTAACAACATAGAATCACTGGTAATTGCACAGCGTACTAAACACAGCAAAAAACCACACGAGGTTAGAAAACGAATTGATTTATTATTTGGAGATTTACCAAGAATAGAACTCTTTGCCAGAGAAAAAACCGAAGGTTGGGACGTATGGGGGAACGAAGTTTAATGTATTCTAGTTTAGAAGATATGCTAAAAAAAAAGGGTTCGGTTAACAAAGGGGGTAGGCAAGAAAGCCAACATAAACATTCCGAACCCTTAACTATAAACAACCAAGAGGGGTTAATTGCATATTATAACAGTTTAAACCGTAATGAAAGAATTATTTATCGCTCTTACCACACTGATCATGCTTATCATTTGGATTATCGTGCTTTGGATAATTCTTATTTTGGATCATTTGACGAAACCATTGCGTACATAGAAGGCTACCAACAACTGGGTCCGGCAGTCACAGTGTTCTATGAACATCAACATGCAGCCTGTTTTGGCTTTGCGCAACTGGTACCCGGTGTGTTTGAGGCATGGTGTATGGGCAGTAAATTATTTGACAAACATCCGGTCGCTGCCACTCGCACTGCGAAATTTGTGATTGATCAAGGAGCAAAGTTTCTGGCAGCTCACCGAATGCAGGTTACAGTACGTGCTGAGAATAAGGTTGCGAATAACTGGGCTTCTGTATTACAATTCAAACTAGAAGGCTGTATGAAACAATTTGGTCATGATAAAACAGACTACATGTTATACGGCAAAATTTATTAGGAGATGTTATGGGTGGGATATTATCAAAACCAAAGATTCCGGGTCCAAGCCCAGAACAAATAGCTGCTGAGAAAGAAGCCTTACAAGCGCAACGTGAAGAACGAGCGTTACTGGCGGAACAGCGTGCAACGGAAGAACAAAGAAAGTTGCAAGAGATGCAACAGCTTCAACAACGTAAACGCCGTGCCAGATATGGTGGACAACGTATGTTACTGGCTGAACGAGAAGCACCTGAAACAGGTGGGAAGAAAACAACCCTTGGAGGTTAGATGATATCAGGCAGTATAAAACGCAGCCCTTTTCAAACTTACTTTCAAACGGTAACTCCACCGGGATCAAGAAAAGGATTTGTGCAATTAAGGAGAGGTGGTCCATCTGGTCAACCCATGATTCCAAGTTATGCTGCTGCCAAAGAGTTCAAGGAAATTACAGGTGAAGAATACACAGGTGAAACCCTTGCCCCAACCAAAGATGATTTAGCTAAAGAACGTTTTGCTTTAGAAGAAAAGCAAGCCATTGAACGTGAACGTGTGGCTAAAGAAAGTTTAGCCATGACACAAAGAAAAGTACAGCAACGTCAACGATTGATGGCAAGAAGGGCGGCTGCACAAAGACGTGCAACCTTAATGCAACTGACCGGTGAACGATTTAGAAGATAGGAGGATCAATGCCAAAAGTCATAGGTAAAGATGGGAAAACAAAAATGTTTCCCTACACAGGAAAGGGGATTGCTCAAGCCAAAGGTTACGCCAAAGATACTGGTGGTAAATTTGTGATGGGTGGTCCAAAAGATAATTTCAAAAAAAAGAAGGTAAAGTCATGAAAAAGAAAAAAGGATACGGCGGCGGCGGTAAAAAGAAGTAATGGAACGCAAATTTAAGTCTGTACCCAAAAGTAAAAAAGGGGTACCCTTAAAGTATTTAGCTAGTGCTAAAAACAAAAAGAAACGTGAGAGTGAAATCTTACGCACCAGACGATTGTATCGTATGGGTTTGTTAACGCCTAGTATGATGGACAAGATTAGCAAGGAGCGAGCAAGTGGCAAGTAAATATCCAAGCAGTTATACCAGCAAGTTTAGTAAAAGCACGTTGGATAAAGTCTACAAGCGAGGTTTAGGTGCGTATTATTCTAGTGGCAGTCGTGGTGTTAGCGCTCATGCTTGGGCGATGGGCCGAGTACGATCTTTTGTTACCGGTAAAGGTGGTGCAAGAAAAGCTGATAAAGATTTACTGGGAAAGAAAAGTGGCTAACGAAGAATATAAAAAATTTATTAGGGAAAAAGAAGGTAAAGAACTTTTAGCTTATAAACCTGCCCCTAACGCAAAACCCGGAGATGTAGATTATGAAAAATATTACACGATTGGGTATGGTCATTATGGTCCTGATGTAAAAGAAGGACAAACTATAACTGAAGCACAAGCAGAAGCATTGCTTGACAAAGATGTTACCGAAAGGTTAACAGCGATACGAAAAGCTATTAAAGATTTTGATTCTTTTCCAGAAGACATAAGAGTTGATTTGTTTGCATCTTGGTATCGTGGTGGTTTATCAGGCAGTCCAAACACTATTAAGTTAATTAATGAAGGGAAGTATGAAGAAGCTGCTCAAGAATTTTTAAACAATAAAGAATACAGAACAACTACTTTAGATGGTATCAAAAATAGAATGGAAATTACCAGTCAAAAAATTGGTGAACTAATAAATTTTAAAGATAGCTCATCGCAAAGTAGATTTGCACAAATGAGTTTTGCAGACCAAGGGAGTCAAGATGCTTTTATGGATGTTATGTCAAATTCTAATCTTGACCAACGTGATAAGTTTTTAAAAGATATTTATGGTGATCTTAACTTAGAAGAACTTGGTGGGCCTTGGAATCGTGTTACATCAAGTATTGGAGCAACAACAAAGTTTGGTATTGTAGAAGCACAGGCAGAGGCTATGATTTCTGAAGATCAAAGATTTGAAGAACCTGATGTTAGATATGGACTAAAATATCGTAATGGTGGTTTTAGTGCAGAGATGTTTAGACAAGGCGAAAAAGACACAATCAAAGCAAGTTTTAGGAAGAAATTTTAATGGCAAAAATATCAGTACAACAAATTATAAAACGTTTTAGCGCAGCAAAAGCACGCAAAGAACAATGGGAATCAGTCTATGAAGACTGTTATCGTTTTGCTTTGCCGAACCGTAACTTATATGAAGGCTACTTTGAAGGTAAGACGGTTGGTCAAAACAAAATGGCAGATGTGTTTGACAGTACAGCAATCAGTTCAACGCAACGATTTGCTAATCGAATACAATCAGGTTTGTTTCCACCGCATACTAACTGGTGTCGATTAGAACCGGGCAACGAAATTCCTGAAGAAGATCGTCAAGCGGTGCAAGGTATCTTAGATGATTATTTAGATAAGATGTTTACAGTGATTCGTACTTCTAATTTTGATTTAGCAATGGGTGAGTTCTTACTTGACCTTGCTGTAGGCACAGGCGTGATGTTAATCCAAGAAGGTGATGAGCTAACGCCTATTCGCTTTACTTCAATTCCAATGTATTTAGTTTGTTTTGAAGAAGGCGCACACGGTAAAGTTGAGAATGTCTATCGTAGATTACGATTGAAAGCAGAACAAATCCAAGTACAGTTTCCAGATGCAAAACTCAGTCAAACATTAGAACGTAAAGTTAAAGATCATCCGATTGAGGAGATTGATTTCTTAGAAGCTACGATCAAAGATTTAGATACAGGGCGTTATTACTACTGTATTATTCATGAACAGGAAAAATTTAAAGTAGTAGATCGTGTACTTGAATATTCACCTTGGGTAATATCTAGATACATGAAAGCAGCCGGTGAAGTTTATGGTCGTGGACCATTGACCGTTGCGATACCTGATATCAAAACCTTAAATAAAACTAAAGAATTATTATTGAAAAACGCATCACTATCGATTGCAGGTGTATATACGGCTGCTGACGATGGGGTACTTAATCCAAACACGGTGGCACTCAAGCCCGGTGCGATTATACCGGTAGCTCGTAATGGTGGACCACAAGGAGAAAGTCTAAGACCGTTGCCTCGTAGTGGTGATCCACAGTTATCACAGATTGTGATTGATCAATTACAGATGTCGATTAAAAAGATATTACTGGATGAGTCTATTCCAAGAGATGATATGTCAGCTCGTAGTGCAACTGAGATACAACAACGTATTCAAGAACTGGCACAGAACTTAGGTAGTGCGTTTGGGCGTTTGATTACAGAAACAATGCAACCGATTGTGCAACGCACCTTGCAGATTATGAATCGACAAGGCTTGATTGAATTACCACTTAAAGTCAATGGGCTTGAAATACGTATTAAACCAGTGAGTCCGATTGCCATGTCACAAAACAGCAGTGATATTAGTAACTTAATTCAGTATGCACAACTTATTGGACAGCTAGGTCCAGAGGGTGCTAGTGTATTGAAGATTGGAGAGATTGCAGATTATATTGCAGATAAACTTGGTATACCTGTAAACTTAATTAACAGCGCACAAGAGCGTGCTGAAATACTACAACAAACTCAGGAGGCTGCTACACAGCTTGCTGAACAAACGGAGGGTGTATGAGTTGGGATGAATTAACTTTGCTTGATGAACAAGCAGTCGAACATAAAGAATATATTAACGTAACTGAATTGAATCGTTTGTACGCTAGAGTATTTAATACTGATGATGGACAGAAGGTGTTAAAACATTTACGAGCGATTACAATAGAACAACCGGCATTTATTCCCGGTGAAGAAGCAAGCTATGGGTTTTGTCGTGAAGGACAAAATTCATTAATTAGAGAAATCGAAAAACGTATAGCGAGGGCAAGAGGATGAGTGAAGAAAATCAAGCAGTAGAGAATGAAGGTTTATTAGACGAAGGAATTAAAGAGGTACAAGCTGCCGAAGCTGAAGCCAAAGAAGAACACCCAGAAGTCATTGAGGATGTTTTTGCTAAAGATCCAGAAGAAGTCAATACCGCCATTGCAAGTGAAGACGAAGATACTGAGTTTGTTAGACCTGAGTATTTTCCTGAGAAGTTTTGGAATGATGAAGATGGACCTGATGTAGAAGGCTTAGTCAAGTCATATCGTGAAATGGAGAAAAACTTTTCACAAGGCAAACATAAAGTACCTGAAGAATATGATATCTCATTTGCAGAGCAATCTGGTATACCACAAGATGACCCTCTTATGGCACGTTTTAGCAGTTGGGCAAAAGAGCATGGCGTGAGCCAAAGTGCTTTTGAAGCCTTAGCTAAAGATTATATTGAGATGGAAACATCATCGCTAGAACAATTTAAAGTTGATGTACAAGCTGAAAAAGATAAACTTGGGCCAGATGCAGACCAAATCATTAAATCAACAGCTAACTGGGCAAACGGTTTACTCAACAAAGGTGTCTTTAACGAAGAAGAATTAGAGGCATTTAAGACCGCAGCCGGTACTGCAGCAGGTGTGAGAGCATTACAAAAACTTAGACGTTTTTATGGAGAAGCACAAATACCTGTAGCTGAACCATCAATGGAAGGTGTCCCAACTAAAGATGAATTGTATGCTATGGTTGGAACTAAAGAATATAAAGAAGATCCTGCATATCGAAACAAAGTACAAAAATGGTTTAAAGTTAGATTCCCTGATGACCCTAACACAGACTATATAATTTAGCTTGTAATTACTTGTATTTTAATTATAGAATATACACTAAGGATAACAGTGTAACTCTGCCCTTGCTCTCGAATGAGGTGTGGTAGGCACAACCTACAAGTCTGAAGCCCACATGGACAACTTCGTGGCGTTAATAACTTAACTTTATATGGAGATATTATGAGTACAAGTATTAGCTCAAGTTTTGTTACCATATTTGATGCCGAGGTCAAACAAGCATACCAGTCTGATCGTGTATTAGCAGGTACTGTAAGGGAGAGAGCAGGCGTACAAGGTAACACATATAAGTTTAACAAGTTAGGTTCAGGTGTAGCGAACTTACATATTCCACAATCTGATGTAACACCGTTAAACTTAGCACACTCACAAGTAACCGCTACTATGTCGGATTACAATGCTGCTGAATATTCAGATATATTTACAAGCGGCAAGGTACTCTTTGACGAAAGAGCAGAACTTGTAAAAGCTTTATCAATGGCGATTGGTCGTAGAATGGACCAACTCGTAATCGATGCGATTGATGGAGCAGGCACATCATTAACTGTAGCCAACTCGATTGGTGGCTCTAACACTAACTTAAACGTTGATAAAGTATTAGAAGCTAAAAAGTTAATGGATCAAAAGAACGTACCTGCTGAAGGTCGTTTTTTCTTATGTCATTCAAACAACATGGCAGCTTTCCTAGACGACAGCGATGTGAAAACTATTGATGTCAACACCACTAAAGCATTAGCTCAAGGTACTGTTGATTCATTCTTAGGGTTCAAATTCATTGCTATCGGTGATAGAGATGAAGGTGGGCTTGCTATTGATGGTTCGTCTGACAGAACATGTTTAGCATGGCATCAAAGCTCAACAGGGCTTGCTATGAACATGGATAAGAAAACAGAGATTAACTACATTGCTGAAAAAGCATCGTTCTTAGTAAACTCAATGTTTTCTGCTGGGGCTGTTGGTATTGATACCAACGGTATTGTTGAAATCACATGTCGTGAATCATAGGAGGTAACTAATGGCTTATTCAACTGATGGATTCGGTGCGTTAGCAGGACAAGGTAGAGCAGGAGATTTACCTGCATTATATGTCTACACAACTACCGATGCACACACTGCCGTTGATGCTAGTGGCTACTTCAACACTCTTTCAGATACTTTGAAAGTAGGTGATATGATTATGGTCCACGGTTCAACCGGCGGAACAAGAACAGTAACAATGCACATTGTGGTATCAAATGCATCTGGTGTCGTTGACATCAGTGATGGTACAACAATCGGAGCAGTTTCTGATTCTGACTAAACAAAGTTGCCCTGTTTCGGCAGGGCATACTTTTTTAAGGAGATGGTATGGCAGTCGGAGATACAAAATTAACAATATGTAATGATGCCCTTTTAATGTTAGGTGCGGCTGAGATGACCTCATTTACTGAAGGTACAGACTCAGCAAAGATTTGTGACCGACTCTACGATGACTTAAAAAAGTATATTTTATCTATCTATCCTTGGTCTTTTGCTAAAGTAAAAGTGCAACTTGCAAGGATTAGTGACACACCTGTAACTGAATGGGAGTATGCTTATGCACTTCCGGCTGATATGATTGGTACACCAAAAGCTGTATTTCAAACATCAACCGCAGGTGCTTTACCACAAACAGAATTTGAGTTGTACTACATTGATCAGCAACGATTATTGACTGACTATGATACTGTTTATATAGATTATGTAGCCGATGTTGATGAATCAAGATTTCCAGAGTTTTTTGTTTACATGCTTCGTCATGCACTAGCAGCAGACTTTGCTGAACCATTGACGGATCAAATTCAAAAGGCAGATTATTTTAGATCATTAACTTACGGCAGCCCTGCTGAAAATGGTAGAGGTGGTCTATTTAGACAATGCACACAAGCTGATGCACAAGGACAACGAGCGCAAACATTAGGTAACAACTCATTTGATTTAATTGAGGTACGATAATGTCAAGGGTTATTGATATCCAAAATAGTTTTACTTCTGGTGAACTAGACCCCAAACTCATTGCTCGTGATGATATCAAAGCCTATGATGCAGGACTAACAACAGCACTCAATGTTGTGGTCTTACCTCAAGGTGGTGTCAAACGTAGACCCGGTTTAAAATATATTACCGAACTGGGTGGCAGTCCTGAAAATGGCATACGTTTAGTATCGTTTGAATTTAATACTTCTGATGCTTATTTATTAGCATTTACTAATCTACGTATGTACGTCATAAAAAATGGTGTACTACAAACCAACATTGCAGGCAGTGGTAATGATTACTTAACGACCACCATCACTTCTGCACAATTATCTGAAATGTGTTGGGTACAAAGTGCTGATACCTTAATTGTCGTACAAGAAGATATGGTGCCTAAAAAAATTACTCGTACTTCTGATACTGCATGGACGATTACTGATGTGACTTTTGTTTTTAATCCACAGCACGCATTTACGCTAACGATAGAGAATACATCTAGTGCAGGTACACTTACCCCTAGTGGTACAGAAGGTAAAATTACTTTAACCACACAGCATAGTTATTGGGCATCCGATGATGTTGGCAGTTATGTGAATGTCATTGGTTCTAATCAATTTGGACGAGCAAGAATTGTGGCAGTCGATTCTGCATCGGTTGCACAAGCATTAGTTGAAATACCATTTTTTAACACAGATGCACTGGCTAACTCAGATTGGGAACATGAAACAGGGTATGAAGATACGTTTAGCGGTAGTAGAGGATATCCAAGGACGGCTACTTTTCACCAAGGACGGTTATATTTCGGAGGTAGCAAGTCAAGACCATCAACTATTTTTGCATCAAGGGTAAATGCTTTTTTTGATTTTAACCCCGGCGAAGGTTTGGATGATGATGGTTTTACTGCTACCCTAGACACCAATCAACTCAACACGATTACCGATGTGTTAAGTGCAAACTACTTACAAATCTTTACTACAGGTGGTGAATTTTTTGCACCTCAAGACTTTAGTGATCCACTGACACCAACAAACTTTATCGCTAAGATTCAGTCGAGTCATGGCAGTAAAGAAAATATACGAGTGCAAAACATTACCGGTAGTACGATTTATGTGCAACGTCAAGGTAAGGCCTTGAATGAATTTATTTATGATCGTGGTGGTGATGGTTACTTAACTTCACAAATATCACTCTTGTCAAGTCATTTACTGAACACGCCTGTTGACATGTCTATACGAAGGGCAACGTCTACTGACGAAGGTGATCGTTTAGTGGTAGTCAATAATGATGCCAGTTGTGCGGTTTACACTTTACTTAAAGATCAAAACATTGTAGCAGCAACAAAATTTACAACAGATGGTGATTTTTTAAATGTAGCAACGGTGGTTAGTGATCAGTATGTTGCTGTCAAACGTACTATTAACAGCGTCAATAAATACTATATTGAACTCTTTGATGAAGCATTTACCTTGGACAGTGGGGTATCTGGTGGGGCAGCATCAAGCCATAGCTCAGGACATCTTAACCAGAAAACAGTCAAAGTGATTGGTGATGGAGTAATGCAAGCGGATGTCACAGCAGGATCTAGTGCAATCACCTTTGCTAGTGCAACGTCTACTTCTTATCAAGCAGGCCTTGACTACACAGTGACGATTAAAACACTACCGATTGAACCGGGCATACAAGGATATGCAAGTCTAAAAGGATTTAAAAAACGTGTGTTAGAAGTCAATGCGTTTTTGAATGAAACACAAAATTTAACCATTAATGGCAATAACATACCGATACGTACTTTTGGTACATCTAACTTAGATGTAGCTGTCCCTGAGTTTACCGGTACAAAGACATTACATGGTATACTAGGCTATAGCCTAACAGGACAAATAACGATTGGACAATCTGCACCCTTAAAATTACACTTATTGGGTATGGATTATAAAGTAAGTACAGGAGGATAAATGGCAGTACAATATGCAGCAAAAGCAGTGGCTGCTGCAACAGCAGTACAAGCAATAGGTCAAATACAAAATGCTCGTTTTCAAGCAGATCTTGCAGAACGTAATATTCGTGAGCAACGCAAAAGAGCTGAGTTTGAGAAAGCTGAAGCAGAGATTAGTTTAGAAGCTGATCGACTAAGACTGGCACAAGAAAAACGTGAACGTTTAAAAGCTGCTAATCGTGATATAGCAACGATTATGGCCAGTCCTTTAACGGCTTACAAAGGTGTCATGACCAATAATATTCTTGCAGATTTATCTGAAGATTTAAGTATTATTCGTACAGAAGAACAACTACGAATAAAGAAAACACAAGCCGGTGTTTCTAACCTTATGGCAGGCACTTATGCTCAGGCTGACATGGATCGTGCAGCAGCCAAAGCTAATCGTCAAGCAGCAATCTTTGGAGCTATAGGAACTGCTGCTACGGGTTATTACCAATTTAAATATTTAGGTGGATAAATGGCAGAACGATATACTAGAAAACGTTACTTACAAGACATAGGGCAATCATTTGGACCTGTAGTAACAGATAAGTCAGCGATATCTCGTGCGCAAACTAACTTAACCCAGAGTATTAGTGGCAGTATTGAGGTAATGAAAAAGTTTGCCATTGGTCAAGCTCAACAACAAGCAGAACGTAGAGCAGCAAAACGTGCGCAAGAAACTGATGCACAAGAAATTATTGCTAATACTGAAGAAGGTTTTTTAACTTTAGAAGATGAGCTTAGTCGTAAGTATGCATTTGTTAATCTTAAAAACAAAACACTAGACGAAATAAGTTTAGAAGCAGAGCAGATCGAAGCAGATGCTATTGCTGAAAACTTAGACAGTACGACATATCAAGCACAGTTAAAAAACTTAATTCAGACCAAACTTAAAAATTTAAGAGATAATGGTCTTAATTCACCAACATTAGAGCTTGAAATACAAGAAAGTGTAGCCGGTGGCATACGTTCTCGTGTAACACAATATGCAAGTAATCGTATTACTACAACTCAAAAAGCACATAACGCAGCAATCCAAAAAGATATTTTAAATGCTGCGGCAAACTATGGAAGATTTAATACTGAAGTTGATATACAAAAATTTAATGATGTTATGGAGAGCAACAAAGAATTTATTGCTAGTCAACAAGGATTACAAAACAAAATTACGCTTACAATAAACTTAAATACAGCTAAACGTTTTCAAGCTCAAGCAAAAATGTTTGTAAGCAATCGCCCAACTCCTTTGCAGTTAAAAAAATTTGAAGATGGTTTAAATGAATTTGCTAATACTTTACCTACTAATCCTAACACTGATGTATTAGCTGTAGTAAGGGATGCTCAAAATACGATTAATATTTATAAAGGTAAAGATTTGTTTTCAGCATCAAACCTTGCAGAAACTAGAGGTACAAAAAATTTTAATGATCGACAAAAAGATGAAACAAAAACGTATAGTGCTAACGTAATAGGCGTTTATAATATGTTAGATAACTTAGTTATTAGAAACACACCATTGTCAGAGGATATGTTAAATGACATGGTTACAATTATTACTGATGTTGCTACAGAGTCAGTCAATTTACAAGATGTTTTTAAATATAAAGATGCTATGCGTGCTTATTATTTAGAACGTAAAAATCAATTTAATCTTGATGAAGCAGGTTTTTTTGCTAGAGAAAATGATATGCCAGAACAAATGGTGTTTGGGGGTGAGATTAACCTAAATACTTTAACTATGCGTTTACAAACAGGTTATTCTGTAATTTCACAAAAAGATGCTGATGATTTTGTTAGTGCTTTAAATGAAAAAAAACCAGAAGAATTATTTAATTATGTAACTAAATTTATTAATACCGGTGGGCCTCAAGTAGAAGATATTTTATATCGTGATTTGATGACAAAATTACCAACTGATAAAAGAAAACTGGTGCGTAGTTTTGTAATTGCTAGAGAAGTCAATAAGGTATCAACAGAAAATGATTATGTTACCCAAATTGGGGCAGGTATTGATTTTGATGCAACAAACAAATTATCAACGGATGAAACAAATGCCAGAAGTGATGCCTTTGATGCAGCGTTAGAACAAGCATTACCTCCCGGTGTATTTTATGGTGCAGATAGGCCTACTTTTAAAACAGCCATAAAAGATGCTGTAGACTTATATTTTAAAGGTGAGCTTGGTGCAACGCCAATATCAGGTGTTACAGAGGAAGAAATATTAAAAATCGTTAATTTATTTGCAGGTAACGATGATAGTCAAGGTGAGCGCACCAATGGATTTATTGGCAACTATTATTTAGATCAAGTTAATGTACCACCAAATGCAAGAATTAATGGACAAGACATTGAAGATTGGAAAAATTATGTGACTAATTCGACTTTAGGTTTATATCAATATCGTATGACTTCAGACTTTACTTTTGTAAACGATGGTACACAACCTCAAGGTTATGCCTTAATGGCAACAGATCAATACATCGCAGGTAAAGGAGCAGGTAAAGATCGTGTAGCATTAACTGCAAACAAACTAAGGCAAAACTTTACATTTAGAAATGCCCAAGCTAGTGATTTTTTTGCTGATAAATTACCGGTGAATGTATCAGGGTATGCGGTGGCTGTAGATGGACAAGGTAACATATTACGTTTTGATGATAATATGCCAATCTTATATAACATTGAACAAGGTGCAAATGAGTTTGCTCAGTTAAATATACCTGCGGGAACATCTACAGAAACTGAAGAAGCATTTACTATTCGTGGTGTAAAAGCAACTGGGGCTGCTACAGTACGTGGTCCAGTGACTAAAGTTTTAGGTGATAAAACGCAAGTAAGTGATCGTGAACGCATAATTAGATTAAGACGAGTACAATGATATTTAATAAAGAAAATGATGTTTTTAATGTAGCCGGTAAAGCAGAGATTCCTTATTCAACAAAAGAAGCATTTGACATATCTAAACGATATGAAGAACTGTTTACCTACGATTATGATGTAGACCTTGAACATCGTATCTTTGAAGATATGGTTGAAAAACTTAATGGTTTGGGTTATGACGTAGAGGCACCTCATACATCCTTAGAAACAACTTTATTTGGTATTGATATCAGTCCACCCAATCAGTACGAAAGAAATAAAAGTGCTTTATATAATCTGATGCAACAAGCTCGAATGGAAAATCCAAAGGATGCTGACTTAGGTTTATTACCCGGTAGTGAAAAAGAACTACAAAAGATAAAAGATGGTCGCACCATTAATCGTATTGTTGCTAAGAAATTTTATGATCAATCTGATTACGCATCTTGGGGTGCAGACATGGCAGGAAGTATTACTGCACAATTTAAAGATACACCAATGTTAATGTATCTTCTTTCTATTCCTGTTGTTACATCAGGTTTTGGTTTGCTTCCTACAGCAGGGGCAAGGATTGCAGCATGGGCCGGAGAAGGCATGATTGGTAATTTTATAATTGAATCTACACAACAAAGTAAAAGCCGAGAACTTATCAAGAAATTAGATTTGACTTTACAAAACGAAGAAGTTAGGCAAGATTTAATTGAAGTAGGCATTAATCCAGATACGTTAAACCTTACTCAAGAAGAATTAGACACTCGTTTGTTATATTCATGGGCAGCCGGTGCAATACTTGGCGGTGGCATTGGAGCGACTGGAGAACTTGGTAGGGTCTTACTCAAAAGAATATTTAACGGTGATGCTAAGACATTAGATTTAATTGATGATGCGTATCATAAAACATCAACTATTATGCAAGGGCCAGTTGAACAGTTGACCCCTAAGCAAGTAATTGAACATGTTAAAAAAATAGCGCAAGCCTCAGATAATATGCAATTTAGTAAAAATTATGTTAGAAAAGATTATCAACCAATCCAAGGCATAGAAAATGTTGACAAAGCGATTGATGACATTACAACAGCATACAACGTAAAATTTACTAAAAAGCAAAGGAGAAATTTAAATGGTATTATGGATCACCATAATTATCATGTAGAAGTCCATAACTCAGTAGTCAGTCAAAAACATTTGAATTGGGATGATGAAGTGGGTGAGTGGGCATTAAAGGTTGATGACATTGCAGAAGACGATATTTTTAAAAATGCAACCAAAGCTCAAAATGATTTCAATGAAGTCTTAAAACAAGGCAAAGTTAAACTGTCTAAACTAGATGCTAAGTTTGTCAAAGATAGATTTCGTGAGCTTGGAGTAGATGATTCTAAAAAATACAAAGCTAATTTACCAAAAGATGCAGAAGCAAGAAGACAACAATTACTTAACGATAATGCTCGTGTACGTTTGATATCGCAACTGCTTGAGCAAAAAGTTAAAAACGAGAAAACTAATATTGGTCGTTACATGTCTATGCAAAAATTAGCAACTGACTTTTTAGAAATATCTTTTTCCAGAAATGTTATGCCGGGAAATGTATCATCAACTCAACGTGCAATCTTTCAAGACTTTATGAACCGATTAGATGATCCTAAGTTACATAAAGTTAAATGGAATAAAATGGACGAACACGATATGGATAATATTGTGCGTGAAATGTATGGTGAGGCAACCGGAGATGAGATGGCAGGCTTGATTGCTAAACGTTTTGCTCTTGCTTTAGAAGATGCTCGTACCTTAAAAAATCATTACGGTAGCAATATTGCAAAACTCAATAATTATTTTCCACAAGCACACAATCAAATAAAAGTTGGCAAAGTGTTTGATGAAGATTGGGTAGATTTTATTTTACCTAAACTGGACACTGAACGAACAGCACAAAATTTTGGGATGGACAAAAAATTCTTAAATGCTGACAACAGTTTAAATGAAGCAGGTCAGTTAGAAATGCGTAGAATTTTAAAAGAAATACATGAAGACATTAGTTTAGGTAGTGCAAGAGAACCTTTTAAAAGTTTGTCAGATACAGCAAGCATAAAAACTCGTGATGATCAAATGCGTTATTTAATATTCTCAAGTGCAGACAATTATTTAGCTTATGCTAAAGAATATGGTGAAAATCCAGTCCATTCGTTATCTAAATATTTTAATCACATGAGTAATGATATTGCCTTAATGAAAGTTTTTGGACCAGATGTCATCAAAAATTCTAAAGGTATTCTTAAATTTGCTCAAGATTTTGATGCACGAGTATTAGGACGTAGAAGGGAAAGTGGTGCATTTGACCGTTTATTTGATCATATTCGTGGCACAGACAACGTACCACAAAATCATAACTGGTCTACCTTTGGACGTGAGATGAGAGCCTTATTAGTTACCGCACAATTAGGTAGTGCGTACCTAGCCTCTCTTGCTGATTTATCCTATGGCTATATTACTCGCTCGATTAATGGTATGCCTGCTAAAAACACCATAAATAATTATGTTAAGTTTATGGCCGGTAACAAAGATATTGCTCGTGAAGCTCGTGTCGTAGGTATGGAGATTGCAGAAGAAATCAGAGCAAACACTCGTATTCACGGTGAAGTCTTAGGCAATGGTCCATTTTCATGGATGGCACAAAACTTGATGAAGATTAGTTTATTACAACCGGGTACGATTGCAGGGCGTACAGCGTTCAAGTATGAGTTTCAATTTCACCTTAAAAATATTGCTAATAAATCATTTGATAGTTTAGATGACAACATCAAATTTATGTATCAACGTTATGGTATTACTAAAGCTGACCATGAGGCGTTAGCTAAAGTTCCTTTATATAAGTCAGTCAATGATACTAAGGTGACTTATCTAAGGGTTGCTGATATTGAAGACCCAAACATTAGACAAAAATTTTATACCTACATGTTTAGTGAAACTGAAACAGCCGTACCATCATATATGGCTCGTAGTCGTGCTGATATGATGCAAGGTTATCAGCCGGGGACAGTTGGTGGAGAGGTTTTAAGAAATGTATTTTTATTTAAAAACTTTCCTATGACTATTTTGTATACTCAAGGCGCTCGTGCTATTAACACTATGGCTAAACATCCCGGACACATGCGCTATATCTATCCCTTACAAGGACTGATCATGACAAGCATTGCAGGTTACTTAATTATGAACGCAAGAAATCTAGCACAAGGTGAAGACACTACAACGATGAATCCAAAAACATTATCAATGGGGATAATGTATGGTGGGGGTCTTGGTATCTTTGGAGATTTGTTCTTACACGATACCACTCGTTATGGACAGACACCGATTGGTGCAGCATTAGGCCCAGTGTTTGGATTGGCTAATGATACTATAGGATTGTTAGGTTTAAAACAATTTCAAGATGCTTTATATCGAAATAAAGATAGCACCGATAGATTAGTGCCTAATGCAATCACTTTCCTAGATAGGTATACCCCATATAATAATTTATGGTACACCAGAGCAGCCACGGATAGGCTGATATTTGATAATATGCGTAAATCACTAGACCCTAAGTATGATGAGAGAAAGCGTAGAATAGAGAAAAGATTGAAAAAAGAAGGCAGATCGTTCTTTATAGACCGTGATTCCTTTAAATTTAAACGTGCGCCAAAGATACAACTTTTAGATTGGAAAATGCACGAGTAAGGATTATAATTAATTAACTCAAGGATTGAGGAGGAGCCAAGGAATGGCAGACTATAGCATAGCAGCAGTAACCAGACGTGCTGTATACACAGGAAGTGCAGGTACAGGACCTTACGCATTTACGTTTGCGTGTCTTGCAACCAGTGATATAGCGGTTTATCAAAACACGACTAAACTCACTGAAACCAGTGATTATACCGTTACATTATCAGCATCAACTGGACAAGGTAGTGTTACCTTATCTAGTGCAGCATCAAGTAGTGATACCATAACCCTAGTCGGGGCAAGGGCATTAGCTCGTACCACAGACTTTGTAACATCAGGATCACTGACAGCATCTGCCTTGAACACAGATTTAGATTCTCTGGTGATATTTGCACAGCAGTTATCAGAGGAAAACAGTCGTAATCTAAAAGCTCCAGTAACCGAAGGTATATCAGGAACCACTGATATGACCATACCTGCAAAAGCTGACCGTTTAGGTAAGTTATTGCAGTTTAATTCAAGCACAGGAAACCCAGAGGTTACTACCTTTGAGCTTTCAGGAATTACTGCAAGTTCTGCTGAACTCAATATACTTGATGGTTGTACTGCAACCACAGCCGAACTTAATATTATGGACGGCGATACAGCAGCCACATCAACCACATTAGCTGATGCTGACCGTATTGTAGTTAATGATGGTGGGGTAATGAAACAGGTTGCCTTAACAGATTTTGAAACCTACATTGAATCTGCACTAGACACAACTTCAAACATTACGACAGTCGGTGCGTTGAATTCAGGTAGTATTACTTCAGGCTTTGGGTCTATTAATAATGGTTCCTCAGCCATCACTACCTCAGGCACAATTAGTTTTGGGTCTTTGACCGATGGTGCAATTACCGTTACAGCATTTGTAGATGAAGACGATATGTCCAGTAATTCTGCAACTTTGATTCCTACACAACAGTCAGTCAAAGCCTATGTAGACTCTAGCTCACCTGATGTTTTAAATGATATTGGAAATGTTAATGTCACATCAGCAGCCGATGGAGCTTTACTTTTATACGATACAGGCACATCTAAATGGATTGACAATGTGGTATCGGGTGATGCAACGCTTGCTGATAGTGGAGCCTTGACTATAGCCAATAATGCAATTACCACAGCTAAGATAAATGCTGATGCAGTGACTAATGCTAAGATTGCAGACGATTCAATAGATTCTGAACACTATGTAGATGGCTCTATTGATACAGCTCATATTGGTGATCTGCAAGTAACCACTGCTAAAATTGCAGCAGATGCAATTACAGGTGCAAAACTGGCAGACGATGCAGTTGATTCAGAACATTATACCGATGGCAGTATTGATACAGCACACATTGCAGACTTACAAGTTACGACTGCAAAAATTGCTGCTGATGCAATCGATGCAACTAAAATCGCAGACGATGCTATTTCAGAAGAACATCTTGATCCTAGTGTCATAAGTGGATTAGTAGATACTACTTTAGCCAGTGGCGATCATTTAATGTTTCTTGATGCCACAGATGGACAACTGAAAAAAGTAGACGGTGGTGAGATATTAGGTGGTGGTAGTAGTGCTATCATTGACACTTTTAAATATATTGCAACGGCAGCACAAACAACTTTTAGCGGTGCTGATGCAGATGGGGATACTCTTGCCTATACATCAGGTAAAATTATGGTTTTCCTTAATGGGCAGATGTTATTGGAATCTGACTATACTGCAACTAATGGCACATCTGTTGTACTGGATTCTGGTGCAGCAGCTAGTGATGAAGTTGTAATTATTGCCTTCAGTGCTTCTAATATAACTGCCACAGACTTAAATGGTGCTGAACTTATACTAGATGCAGACGGTGATACTTCTCTTACCGCAGATACTGACGACCAGATAGATATTAAGATTGGTGGATCAGATGATTTTTCATTTAAGGCAAATACCTTTGAAGTACAAACAGGCTCTAACATTGATATGAATGGTACAGAATTAATATTAGATGCCGATGGTGATACCAGTATACAAGCCGATACTGATGACCGAATAGATTTTAAAGTTTCTGGCACCGAAAGATTTAAAATGCAATCAACTGGTACTTTTCATTTTGGAAGCACAGGCAACGAAACACTAGAAGGTGATGCTAGTAGTAATCTTAAATTAAGTAATGCTGGTGGAAATGCTACTACTATTAAGTTTGAAGGTGCTAGTGCAACGCAAATGGATATTTTTTGCACAGCGAGTGCAGTAAACCATGTAAGGGTTGTTGGATCTACCACAAACAATCCTGTATTAATAGAAGGTGTAGGAAGTGATACTAATATTGGTATAAAATTAGTACCAAAAGGTGTTGGTGATGTCAATATTGCTGGAACACTTTCTAAAAGTGCTGGTTCATTTAAAATTCCACACCCATTAGAAAGTAAAAATAGCTCACATTATTTAGTTCATTCTTTTATTGAAGGACCACAAGCTGATTTAATTTATCGAGGTAAAGTTGATTTAGTTGGTGGAACTGCTAGTGTTAATATAGATACAACAGTTGGTATGACAGATGGTACATTCGTTGCATTAAATACAGATGTACAATGTTTTACAAGTAATGAAACTGGTTGGGTAGCAGTCAAAGGCTCGGTATCAGGTAATGTCTTAACGATTACTGCACAAGATAATACT
>CEPF01008941.1_pt1 | contig 22390 bp, 14 predicted proteins | sample 530441 | NCBI WGS metagenome assembly CEPF01 (sample SAMEA2620094, study PRJEB7988) | marine metagenome | biome: marine biome (ENVO:00000447); feature: deep chlorophyll maximum layer (ENVO:xxxxxxxx); material: "saline water (ENVO:00002010), including plankton (ENVO:xxxxxxxx)" | depth 25 m
TGCTAATCTCCTTTTAAAGAATGCTCTTTACTGTGGGGATAAAAATAGCCCCAGGTTATGATTCCCAGGGCAACAGGAGTATCTGAATTTCCAAAGGTGTAGCAACCAATGGCAAATTTATTTTATATAGTAGGTCTCTTTTTTTTCTTTTTACCTTTTTTCTGTTCTTTTTCTTTACGCTTCATATTGTATTCTTTTCCAGGACCAAAATATTCGTAATAAAACTTTCCTATTAAAGGCAGATTCTTTACTGTTTTTACATCTTCTGGTATTTTGTATTTTTCACCTTTCTTTTTGGTTCTGTAAAATTTGTCTAAATCTTGCATAGCAGATTCAAATAGAGGATTCAATAGAAATACTGGTGGAGCCATAAACTTTAATGCTGTATATGCCCAGTTTTTATACCTTTTTTGCACATAAACTAAATACTTGTTAAAACCAAATAGCCTTAAAAGGTTGTCAGTAACCATCTCATCTAATTCTTGTTCTCTGCCATACATAAAGTTTTTAATCTTATCTGCTGTCATACCCGTTAGCATTAATACACTGGCAAGATAAATAAGCCTTCGCACACCTTCTGTTTTCTCTTTGGCTGTTTTACCCTGGTTCATTTTCTTAAATGCTTCATCTCTTATAACATTAAATTGTTTTACCTGATATGACTTTAACATATACATTATTCTGCCATTAGGAGCCTTTAAATAATATTCTGGCATTTCTGATAAACTAACAGGCTGAAAATCAGATAATGTATAATGGGCTAAATATTTTATATCATCTGTTATGTTACCAGATTTTAAATCTTCGATAACTTTAGGCAATTCTTTTTCGCTAAATGCTTCGTCTAATCTTTCCTGTAGCGATGAACTAAATTTTCCTTTTCTGGCTTGCTTCTGGTATCGACCAATGGTGCTATTAATTAACGCTTCTTTACCAAGACTGTCAATATAATTAAGACCAGATAAAGTGAAAACCCTATCTAATATTTTTGATGCACCTGGGACCTCTGTAAACTCTTGAGCAATCTTATCAATACCAATGTCTTTTTTGGTTATAGCTGATTTTCTTACAACACTTTTCCCTAATGCCTTACCTGTTTGAGTCAAGCCACCACTATATATTGACCAGGCTAAATCACCGATCTGGGTCACTGCACTGGACAACTGGCCCATCGTAAGTAAATAAGACCCACTTCTCATTTTTGCTATTCTTGGATCCATTGGGCCCTGGGCAAATCGTATTCGTAATAAATTAATTAATTCGTCTTGTTGGTTTGGCTTTATAACTCCTTGGTCTAATAAAGTATCTACATATTCACCCACAACGTTATTGTCTACTTGAACGTTTGGATCTTGTGGTCCCATACCTTTGCCAAAAAACCTTTTTATCTCTATTGCTTCGTTCATTTGCACAATATATCGATGTAATGCTGTGTTACTATCGTAGTAAAACTCGTTAAGATCAGTATTTAAATATTCTATTTCTCTTTCTTTAAGGTTTGCTGGTCTTTGTATTCCTAATCTGCCACCAAATCCACGAATCAGATTATTAATTAGTTTTAATCGTTCATCTTTTTCTAATCGTCTACCTAACTCTTTTTCTTTTGCCTTAATATTGCTTTGTAATACTCCCCATGAATCAGATTCGTATAAGTAATTCATTAACCCATCGCTATCTTTTATTTTTCTTGGAAAGTAATCACTTAAATAATTAGGCTCATAACCAACCATTTCAGCACGAGCATATATATTGTCCAGCATATTGCGTACTTTTATAAACTCGCTACCCATATCATGTTTATCAAGGATGTCTTGTGCTGTTTTTAAATCACTGTTTTTCATAGCCAGGTCTAATACAGTATAATCGCCAATATTCTTTTTTCTTAATTTATCTGTTTGTTTCATAAAGTTTTCAGCAACCTGTAAATCTTTGGCTGTATTGATAGCTACATTAAACTCAAATCTTCTAATGGCTCTTTTTAATTCTGGTGCTAACACTCTTAACCTGGTTGAAAGTGGAGTTAGTATTCTATTAAGAGTACCAGGCTCTTTAAATTCTTTTTTAATAGTTTTACCCAAACTAACAATAGCTTTTAGACGAGACTTACCCTCTACTTTGTTTCTTGCATCGTCATAGACTTTCTTGGGCACTTTAGGTGCTTCTTTTTGTAATTGTTTATGTGGCTTTATCTTTATAGCAGGAATGTCATCTTCTATAATACTTGGGCTGTCGGGATCAAATGTACCTCTGTTTCCAATAGCTGATTTAATTTGAGTAGGATCAAATACAATGTAGTGTGTAGTGCCTTCAACCATGTCCATATTAAATCTTTTATTTGCATCGGGTACAATAAAACCATCAAATCCTGCTTTAGCAAATAAATCACTTATAAAATCATTCCCAATTAAATCTCCATTATCATCATCCATATATGCTATTGCATCTACTTTTTTTAATTCACTAATTAAATCTTTAGCGTAAATACCATCTATTATTATTTCGTTATATTTTTCTATAATATCTACTTTATCTTTAGCATCTAATCCATAATAATTTCTATTAATTTCATCAAGCATAAGCATAGCGATACTATTTTCATCTTCAATATAATCATCTAATTCTTCATCGTATGTATATCCTGGTTCTATAAATGTTCCTTTTTCTCCAAGATCAACAGGGTTTTGTAATGAAAGATAAACAGGCATTACATTGCCTTCGTTAGGTGCTAAATTCTTTTCTATTTCTGCAATTATTTTTTCGTCACCTTTGTCACTTTCTCCGTATTTATCGTTTCTCTCTGCTATTCTTTCAATTTTATTTTGTAAATCTGGACCTTGTATATTTCCATAGTTTCTGTTTACATCTACTATGTTATTTGTAAAATAAAAACCCTTACCTAAATCAGCATCAGGTATTGCTCTTTTTATGTCAAACACATCAAAACTTTGGGTTGTACCATGATATAAAACTTCTGGCTTTCCGTTTTCATCTACTGCTTTAGACTTTTTAAACCATTTTTTAAACTCTGGTGATTTTGTTTGAGATGGAGAAACATTTGTTTGTGGATTCCAACCGAACTCATGTATACTGTTACCATCTGTATATATTTCCCTGGCAGGAACTTTTTTGGATAAAACAGTAAAATTATTATCTAACCAATTTTTTCCATGAAATTTTGCATATTTTTTATTAACAGTAACCCAATCGCCTGGATTAATTTCTTTTATATCTTTTGGAACTGCTCTATAAATTGTTACAATTTTATCTGGTTTGCCACGAACAGTATTGAGAATATTAATTGTTTCCTGATCTATTCCTTTTTCTCCTATAGGAAATCCACCATGACCATAGTACCTGGCTCCATTTGGACCATATATATCATCAGGATACATTTCTGTTAGATCATGTCCAGGAGCACCATAATCAGCAGAAGGTGCAGTGTGTGCCCCTCTGTAGTTTGATTCTGCAACTACCCTGGTGCTTTTTGCTGTGCTTTCTCCAAACTCTAATTTACCTTTCCATGTAGATGTACGATTACTAACTCTATTTTGACCTAATTCTGGTTTAGCATAATCAGCAAATAAAAATCCTTCTGTAATAAAATTATCTTTATACAGCTTTCTAAATACTCTTTCTAATGCACCATAATCTCCACCTGGGAAACCATCTACACGATTTGTTACCAAGAATATTCTTTGGCCACCATAATCTCTGGCAATTTTTCTTATCTGTGCTTTTAGCCTTGCCAAACCAAACCCGAAATTTCTTTGCTTTCCAACATTTAAAAATTTTTCTATTGGTATGTCTACCAGTGCGTTTAGTTGAAAATTGTAGTTTGTTGCAAAAACCGACACAACATTTTTATTATCTGCAAAGTTTTTTAATATATCTGGTATCCTGCCTGGACCACCATCCAATTTCATATTTAATTTGTCAAAATTCTTGTCGTATAAAGGATCTTTTTTTATTTGATTATACGGACTTAACTCTTGCATACCATATCGCAACCCTCTTTTATTTTTTTTACTGGGTAAGATATATCCAAAGTCTTTTGTATTGATAATAACATGAGCACGAAAACCTGGTAAATTGTCCGTAAACGCTGTTGTAGAACTTAAATCTCCTTTACTTGGATATGGCACTGACGAAGGATGATTGTGTAACAAATAATAACCATCTGCACCACTATCCCTCATTACTTCATACATATAACCAGTCATATAATCTGGTCTGTACACCCCTAATTCTTTAACATAAAAAGGGTTTACCCATCCAGGCATTTTATTGGATACAGCAGTATACTGAACTATTTTATCTGTTCCATCTGCTTGTCTGTTGGTGTAAAGTATGTAAAAGGTTTCAAATCGCCTGTCCCTGGCAACTTGAGCAAGAACTGCTAACTCTTCTGGGGATTTGACTCTTTGTCCGATGAAATGACTTGCACCGACTTTTTCAAGGGGCTCCAGGATGTTGGTAGCACGAGTGGTGATCCCGAGCCGAGATCGTAGTCTGGAAACTTCGGATGTAAGTTTTTTGGTGTTTTCTTTATCTTCTTTGGATGCTTTTTCACGAAATAATTCCGTTTGCTTCTTGTTTTGTAAATTTAGTTTTATTTGTTCGTTAAAATCAACCACAAACCCTGGTTTAGCTGTAGCACCATTAACAGGCTTATCAATCTTTTGTATCTTCTTTATAGTTTTTTCATATCTTTTATCTAATTCTTTTTGTTGTTGCCTTGCTTTTAACTTATTTATTTTGTTTTGGGATACTTGATTGGTTAGGAAAAATTGTTCTTTGTTTATACTGGCTAATTCTTGATGCAACTCATCTAATACTTTCTTGTCTTTTTTAGATACTTCTTTTAGTATATCTGTACCACCAAACATATTATACTGCTCAATGTCATCAAACATAGTTGCCTGGTCTGGATCTGGTTTGCTGGACTCATCTACCAGGGCTTTTAATTCTGTTTTTAGTTCGGCCCTACGCTTCCGTAAATCCCGTTTTACTTCTTGTAGAGCATCAACATCGGTTAATCCTTTTTCTGTTTGTATTCGGTCAATTTCACGCTGTAAAAACTTATCATCTGTAAGCTGGTTACCTATGTTATCTATCGATTTCTTTATATCTTTAATTTGTGTTAATACTTCGTCTGATGTGCCTTCTTTTGGTTGCAATGGATCTTTGCGTAGTTGTTTTAGAATACTGCCTGGTCTTTCTTTCATATCAGCTAATTTTTCCAGGGTACTATCTATATTTAGTTTCCAATCAGCATCATCCTGGCGTATACCATTCTCTGTATACAAATAAGTAAATATATCATCCTCATACTTATCGGTCATCCAATCGTATTGTTTTCGTAACCCACCTACGTATGAAGATGTGCTTTGTATCTTTGGAAACTCATTAACAGAATCATAATTACTTTTTAAACTACCTTTGTTATCCAGATAAGATAGATTTAACAGCTTTCTTACTGCATTGGATTTTCCTGCATTGGATGTTGCTTTTGTAAGTCCTGGTAAAGCATTAGCAATATCAACCAGGCTATTTCCTTTGTCAAATCTTCTGCGAACTACTTTACTATTCTCAAACGATGATTGCTCGGTTCTTGCCAGGTTACCTTCTTCTGACATATTGATTGCATCATCTATCGTTGTTCCTTTAGGTAATACTTTGTAGGTAGCAGATCCGTACCCACCTTTAACAACACCTCTGTGCCTATGATGTCCTGATACAACAATGTACTCGTTTGTTTTTGGGTCCTGGTATAATACTGGCTCATCCCATTTTTTTGGATCAAAGTTTTTTGCAATGTCATCAATAACAGCCTGATTGTATTCTTCCCTGGGCTGAAACTTGGATTCATCTATTTTTATATTACTTGGTTTTAGTGTAACTGTTTTTAACCCTGTAGCTTCGCCTTTTGTTGGCTTGACTTCTGGCTTTACTTCTTTTGGTTTTGGTTCTAATTTTTTGGGTACCAATTTATCCGACTTTTTCGTCGAGGGCGTTACATCGGGGGCTGGTCCTGGGACAGGCATCGATGGTCGGGTAGGTTGCTCTGTTACAAAGTTTTCCTCACGAATATTGTTATCCAATATATCCTGGCGTTGTTTTCCTGTAAATCGAACAAATTGATCTTCTGTATAACCAAGACCTTTCATTCTGCGTAACTGTTCGCCTGTAGACAGCCTTAATACGTTCTCCTGGCTTACTTTATCAGCTTTGCCAGTAGTTGGTACATCTACAGCTTCTTTTCTTGTTTTTGCTTTTGCTTGTAAAGACTGTGTTTTTGCTTGATTTCCTAATTGTCTAATCCTGGCAATACTGCCTTTCGGATCATTGGTTTGCAAAAATCTGGTAATAAATTCTTCTGTATCTGCTTTTACTTGCTCTGGGCTGTATTTTTCATAGCGAAATCGTTCTGAAAACTCATCTCTGGCTTTTTTCCATTGTTTTTCCTGTAACTTTGTAAATGGTTTCTGTCCAGCTTGTTTTCGTAAATCTTGGATAATGCGAAAAGAATCATCTCCAACTTTTTTAAACTCATTAATTGCAATGCCTTTTTCTACATCGCTCATGTTTCTTTTATTTAATACACCAAAACCAGCAAACAACAAACCATTTAGCAAGGCTTCTTGAGTTGTGGCACCTTCTAATAATTTAGAGGTTACAAAGCCAAATGTTCCTTCAGCCAATGATCGTGTTGCTGGATTGTTTAAACTGCCTGTAAGACCAAATCCTGCTCCAAATATGGCATCTTCTACAATCGTTTTTGCTTTATCTTCTATGGGTGCATCTTCATCTATTTGGTCAATGGCTCTAAATGCTCCAAATGTACCAGCACCTGTAGTTGCACTGGCTGTAAACTTTCCTGCTTTTACAGTGTTAATACCTTTTTGTGTAAGAAAATTTCCAATCTTTGTACCTCTACGCACTGCATCATAAGATGCTTGAGCAATTTTGGGTGCTCTTATAGCTTGTGAAGTAAGACCTAAACCAGCAAATGCTCCACCTAATTGTGCCAATGCTGTTCTTGCAGGAAAAAACGTTTGTTGTGCTTGTTCTTCTGGTGATAAACCACCTAAAGGTATTGCAGTTGTAAGAAAGTTTCTAAACCCCTGGCTTTTTATAACACCATCTTTTTCTAACTGTTCTATTGTTTTTTGCTTTGCAATTTGTTCTTTTGTAGATCCAGGTACAGTATAAGAAGCACCTGATATGGGATCTGTTACATTTCTACCAGGTATTTCTTTGGCAGTTTTTAGTTTTTCCTGGAATATGCGATCAAAAGGCTCCTGGATTCTTTCTAACTCTGCACGAAACCTTAAATCATCATCAGATAAGTTTTGCTGTACACCTCTGGGCTGTCCTATAGTTGGCTGTGTGCCATCAGGAGGTAACATAAATCTATTTTGCTGTGGCTGAACTGGTGCCTGTACAGGTCTTGGTATTTGATAAGTTGTATCCAATACTGCTCTTTGCACCTCTGGTGGCTCATTCACTACGCTTTTTTCTATGGATTGTACTTCTCGTAACTTCTTTACAGGGTCTGGGTCGTTTACAATAATATTTTGCCGAGCCTGTTCTATGGCTCTTTCGTTTTCAATATCTTGTTGTATTTGATCTAATACATCATCCAGGCTGTTACGATATAGCCTTTCTCCTGCGTAATCCAGTAAATCTTTCGGTGTTGCCATCTATTTCCTAAAAAAACTTTGAGTTGATAATCTTGCTAAATAATCTGATCTCCTTCTATCTACACCAGGGCGATCAAATATTTTTAAAAATTCTTCATATTTTTTTTGTACATCTCTATTTCTTTTTGCTTCCTGCATAGTAATGCCTTGTTCTTTAGCTTTTTGTGCAGTCTGCAAATCTTTTTGCAACTCTTCCATACGTTCCTGTGCAATTCTAAAATTAGACCCTTTCCTACCTCTTGGATCAAACCCAGGCGTATCTATTTCTATTTCTCTGGACATACCTGGTATAGGTATTACTCTGTCTGTTCCTGGTATTGGTATAGATCTTCGACCTCTTAACGTTGTTTTCTCTTCCATTTTACCAGAAAAAACAGGTTCCCCATCTTTATCGTACATTAAGTTGCGTTGATCTTTCATAGCTTTTAGCAATCGATCTACAGCATCAGCACCTGATTCTGCTTTACCTCTGCCAGTAAGTTTATTTAACTCATCCTGTGTTTTTAATTTTTTTACTTCTGCTTCCATTCTTTGTTGCCTGGTAAGAGGTTTGGCAGTGGCTTCTTTTATTTTTTGTTTTTCTTCTTCTTTTGCAATCTTTCGTGCAAAATCAGCTTTTTGCCTTTTCTTTATATTCTCACCAAACAGTTTTCGTAATTCATTTACATCAATTTGTGCCATATCTATTCTCCACTAAATAATTCTGGATATAAAAGCCTTGCATAGGACAATCTTGACTCTAATTCTGTGTTATCTTGTGAGTTTGTCAAAAACTCCATTACTTTACCACGATCAGGTACATCATTTTTTTGTTTAAAAGATTCTATTGCTCGTTTATCTGCGTTAGATAATCCTTTTCCTGTAAATCCTAAACTTCTGCCTGTTTCAGGGCTAAACACTTCTTCAATATTGGATGCACCGAATTTGTCTACAGCATTCATATATGATTGATCTTTCCTTGCTTGGTTTGCTTGTGCTGTAGATGCTCTTTGTCCATATATATTTCCTGCTGTTTCTGCAACAGAGCCTATTGTACCTAATACAGCATTTCTTCTTTCATTAGCATCTCTATCCATTGCCCTGGCATAGTTTTCCCTGGCTGTTGATTTTGCTCGTTCTTCGCTGTCAAAAATACGCCTTCCTGTATCGGCTACTGTTCTGCGTACATCTGCTTCAGCTTCTCTTAATCCACGCTGTGCTGATACGCTACCCTGTAACCCTCTGTTTATCAAGTTACCCATGTATCGCCTGTTTGCAAGATTAGCCTGTTTTGTGGCTGTTGTTGCAGTTCTACCTAATACATTCATTTCCTGGCCTGGTGTTAGGTTGCCTTGCTCTCTTCTGTTGCGTAACAATCTGCCAAACCTGGTGTTCTGAAATTTTGGTTGTAATAATCTTGACCCAGCTCTAAATGCTCTTCCAGCACCCTGGGCTATCATCATCATAGTTTGAGGGTCCATGCCTACTCCGTTTCTATTCTCATTCGTTCCACCGAGAATGGATTTGTACTCGATGGAGTGGTTAGTTCTATTTCAAATTTCTTTCCATATCGTTTAATAGGAAACCTGTTTACGCCACCATCGGCTGTAATTGTTTTGGTAAAAGATGCAGAGCCAGATCCATCCAGGTATAGGTTTACTGTCAGGGTATCTGTGCCTGTAAACTGTATCATTCCATAACGAATCAATCGTTTTTTATCTAAATCCATACGAAATGTTTTACTTTTCCAAGCCACGCCTACTGCTTCATCTACATCAAATTTCTTTATATCCGAATCGGTATTATCCCAGGCTATCGGATAGCTGTTTTCTCCATATGCCAAAATATCCAGATTCGTTGTTGTTTCTACTTTTCTCCAGGTCTTTAACACCACATGATATGCCCACACAACTTGCGTAGCAGGGCTTCCTGTGGTCCAGGTGTAGAGAACTTCGCTATGGTCTTGGTCATATACGCCTTTTATATCTTTCTTGCTTGTAGCGAGTAAAAATTGATCTTCAATCGGTAATGTTATTTTTTCCATAACACTTGGCGTTGCTGTGCTACTGGCAACCATATTCGGTGTTACTGCATAAATACCATCATGGAAAACAAAATAAACATGGTCATGTATCTCTACAACACCTTCTGATGCTATGTTTCCTATGCTGTGTTTGCTTTCTACCACCGACCAGCTTTCTGGGTTTGCTGGATTAGGTACATTCATAATAAAAATTGCTTGTGGCTTAAAAATAACTAATCGGCCAAATAACACAGCCAACCCTGTTACTTCGCCACCTTCCCTGTCATCTAATGCAATAACATTGGATACGGGTCTATTGTCGTATTGATGCAACTCACTGTATGCTATCCAGTCGTGATGTTCTTCCTGTTTATCGTCTGGGTTTAGCACCAGATTACCTAAAAATAATCTTCCTTTTAGTTTTACAGCATATTGTGCATTGACCCTATTGGAATACACTGTTTGTATATCGGTTTCTCCTAAATCTTCTAATCTAAAATCCTGGCATACAATTCGTACTGTGGTTCCTGATACTGTCTCAAATGCCATTCCTGGTGTAGTTGCACCCTGGGCATTGGTACGTTTGAACCCACTTAACAATCGTACATTCTCAAATACTTTTCCTGATTCTCTTTGTGCAGTAGACCTATGGCCTTTATTTAGCTTTACCCAACAACCACCTAATGTGGGTTCGTAGGCACTATTATTTTCAATAAGAAATGCTTTTTGATCTGATGTAGTAGATTCGTTTCCAGCACCATCTACTTGATCTACTTGCTCATTAGTGTAGTTTGTAATTAATACAGATCCTGCTAATGAACTTGCTGTTAATGTGTTTCCTGTTGTGTCAGTTCCTAATGTTCCTGTAATGTCATCAGGTGTATAAAAATACAAAAATGCAACACTGGGGCCACCATACGCACCACCTGATGAGGAAGTTTGAGATGTATCTTCATATCCACCTGTTAATTTTTTTTCTCTTATTTTCCAATCGCTTCCAGCCATCGTTCCATTGTCTAAATAATTATCTCCTACATCAGCATTGCTATCCAATCGTGCCTGGGAAAAAGATCGTGGTAAACTTTCTGCTCTAACACTTACTGGTGTATTTACATTGTGGCTTACTGCTGTAGTATTGTCAGCAGGGCTTGGGTTTGTAATAGGTGCTTGACCCCTCGAAACAGCACATAATGCTCCTGATGCTACGCTCACAAAACACAAATTATAATCTGCTGTATACGTTGTTTGTGCAGGGCTTCCCATTGATGTAGCATTTGAAGAAGCAAATATATACGATGTAGTAACCTTTTGTACTGTTAAGGTTTCTGTAGTTGCACTGGTAGCAGAAGTTCGTAATACATCTCCTTGTACAATAAAAGGTGTTGCATCCAATGCAGTAGATGGACTTACAGATGTATCTGTAATCGTTTGTAGTCTCCAGGCAGGATAAGTTACGCCTACTTCAGAGCCAGATGTTTGGTATACAGAAGTTGTAACCCCAACACCTGTTTTTACGGTTGCAAATTCAGAGGATGATATAGATGTATCATCTATTGTTATAGACTCATCCTCAATTTGTATTTTATCTGCATTTGCTATCGTGTTATCTGTTGTAAGGCTTGATAAAACGATGCAAGTTTGCTGAACATTCATTTGTCTTGCTAAAAGTGAATGAAAAACAAGAAAAGCATCTGCTCTGTTTTGTGTAGATGACGATGTAGCACCTCTCCAGGTAAGCATTTCATCTATACCATCAAATCCACCATCCACATCTAATGCGTATGGATTTCTTCCTAATGTTTCCCCGTCAAAACTGGTAAGATCGTCAGTATCTTTTATAAATATTACATGATTACCCCACGCATGAAGCCTTGTAATTACATCCGATGTTACTGTAGGTAACGATGTCTGTGAGTCTACAAAAGTCATGTGTCCAATCAACTGATAATTACTATAGCCATCAAAGCTGGTTGTGTTAGAAAACTCGGTTGCTCTGTAAATATTTACGCCTGTAATACGCTTATTTAAAGCACTTGCATCAAACTCAATACTTAACTCAATAATTTTTTTATTTACATTAGAATCTGATAAAACAATTTCTTTATCTTTATCAAATAATGATTCCTGTAATCCATCATATACAGCAGTTAAATTATACTTTACTGTGCTACCTGGTCGTAATGTATCTCCTGTATTGTATTGTCTTGTACTGGTAAACCTAAACGGATTGTTTAACTTGTTTGCATAGATAAACCAGTTAGGATCTGCTGATACTAAACCATTAAATAAGCTACGATTGATGTAACCTAACCAGATTCCTTTTGCTTCTGTATTTGATATTTTACCAACTGCTCCTGGTATAAAACGTATGTTGTCTCCACTGGGTACAATCGGGTTGCGTTCTGCTTTATGATATATGTCAGGGACCGATGAAACATTGCTGGTGTCGATTTCTGCTATACTATAAGAATCCATTATATCAATCCAACGATACTCACAATCTCCTGATCCGTTCCAAGAGTTGTTAAACCAACCAATATCCGACATTTTATATACATCTGCACTGTCGGAGCCATCATCGGCTTCTGCTTCCGTTCCATACACACCAATCCATGCTTTTGCATAAGTAAAAAAGTTTTGTGGTGTTGCACAATCAGCAAAACAAGAAGGGCTCCAGTTTGTTTTTCCCGTTGTAGTTCCAGGATCAATCATTAGTTCTGAATTTTTATTGCTATTTACTCTATATAATTTCCCACTGGTGGCAGTGCCCGTATCAATATTATCTGTACCTACAATAAGATATTTTTCTCCTGATGGTACATTCATAGCATTGTCAATAAACGTAATATCTAATGTAATTGGGAAGGTACTACTGTCTACATTATTTGTTAAAGAGGATATAATTGTTGAATCTGTGTGCGAAGAATATTGTATATATCTTCTATTACTTGCACCAATGTAATACAAAACAATCGACTCTGATCTATTTGTATTTTCGCCAAAATCCATTTTAGTAACATTTTGAACATCAGCAGTAGATATAGGTGAAGCAAAAGCAGTAAAACTTGTTTCTGAAGATAAAATATCTAATGTATACACATTGGTTGTTAAAGTGCTGTTTGTTGTTACAACCACTAAATATTCATGGTTCACATCCGTTAAATTTACAGATCCGTTTGCTGTTAACCTATTGGTTTGCACAATGCTTGTTAGTCCAGTAGCATCTCCTATTGTGATTCCCGAGATAGACATAGATGTAACATTATCGGATGTTGTTACTTTAAATAAACCAAGATTTTTTGCAAGAATGTATAAATGATTATTTGCAACTGTCATAAAAGATGTCACACAAAGACCTGATGTGCTTATATCTACTGGCGTTCCTTCCAGAACTGACCCCCCAGAAGTACAGGTGTATTTCACTAATTTATTTTGAGATCCACTATCAGTAAAAGAATAGTGAATATATATTGCTTCGTTAAAAGATATTAAACCACAAACTGCAAAATTAGATTTTGATTTATAAGAGTTGTAATTAGCTGTATTTAAGTTGGCATATGTTGAACCTGTTGCACAAAATGCTAATTCTGTGCCATTATTTGCTATAGATAATACTCTTCCGACTGATGAGGACATTGGAGCAATAGCTATTTTTTGTACAGATGGCCATGGTGTGCCACCATATCCGACTGTATCACTTACCAATACATGAGTAGAATGTTTTCCACCCCAGTTTTTATTGGATGCACCTGTTGCCAAAGCAGTATCAAAAAAGTTTTTACCTCCCCAGGTTCTTGCATTGTCAGTATTGACTCCTACTTTTGCTGTACTTGGGATGTGATCTGCTTGTTCATACACCCCTGCACCCGAAATACTTGCTTGTGGCGAAGCATTGTCTTTGCAATCTTGGACCAATACAAAATCATCTTCTACAATTCCATGTGCACCTGCTGTTTGAAACCATACTACATCATTTTCTATTTGCAAATGGTCGTTTACATCAGGCAAAGATGGATCATACCACCATAGTTTTACTTTATTATCTCCTCCAATAGTTACCAATAGGTATCTATAACCATCCCCTGCATCGTTGCTGTTACCTGTAAAATATTCGCTTATAAAGGTGTAAATATTGTAGACAGTGTAAGTGGTCCCTAACTTGGTATTTACAAAGGATAGACCTATTGTAGGGATTCCTGATGGTGTTCCTGCACCAAATGTTTTCTCCAGCTTCCCTGCTTGTATTTTTAGGTTCTTAATCTCCTGGGCAACGTTTTCTGGTAAATCTTCCAGGTCGGCATTGGTTAATGCACCCTCAAAGTCTTTTATATCGATGTATTTTGCCATTAACTCACAGGATAATTAGGATATACGGGATCAACCAGGGCATTGCTACTGCTGTAGTCAAATGGCAACCCTTCTCCGACCACATTTGTAGCTGGATTTTGGTTGTATCTGGCTACAAACTCGAATCCTCGATTCATTGCAGTGTTCATTCGGTCAGGTTTATCAGATAATCGCCATAATTCTGCTTCTGCAAACTCTAATATTGCATCGTGAAAGATAGCGTTTAGGTCGCTGGTGTTTCCTCCTGCTAATGCTGTTGGTGTTTTGATGTAATAACAGTCTACATTAGCAGAATTGTTGTAAATATAAATTCTATTTTTAAAAATAAAGTATACGGGCTCTGTAGAACTAAACGATACATAGCCTGTAGAAAAGTCTTTGACGATCTCAAAGGATACTTTGCGTATAAATTCACTGTTTGCAATGCGTACTCCCAGGATTCCCAGTGGTCCACCAAATGGATCCGAAGCCAAGTCTTGTGCCTGGGTTGGAATAAAATAACTTTTAAAATAGGTATCTACATCGTTATCGGTACGCATAGATATACCAGTAACCAAAACATGAAGATCGGTTAGTAAATGCCTATTTAAGGACTGTATCAGCCTATCCTGGGCACGATTTAAATATCGTAACTTGACTGTATCGGAAAAAAGATCCCCAGCAGAATCTTCCATCCTGTCTCCTAATATTGTTAGCATATCGTTTGTAGTCATATGTTTCTCCAGATCGAAACTCCCCCCCTATAAAAGGGGGGATGTTTCGTTTATTGTGTTACTTATGCGTAGGTTTGTGGTGAATACAACTCTGTAACGACACAATGTGCTTTTCTGTTGGTTACTACCATGTTACCATAGGTATGCACCTTCTGCACAAATGTGTTACTTCTTGGATCTTCAACCATATCAGATGCAGTAAACTTTGCACCAGAATTAAAGAACATATACAAGTAGTTTGTGTTCAAAAAGTAGATTCTTCCATCATTGTTTCCAGATTGTGCTGTAACAATATCCTGGTCAGCTACAATGTCAATACCTCTGTAAGACATTCCAACAAAGCCCATTTTAGCCATACGATCCGACTCTAAATTTCCACGCTTAAACTCGCCTAATTCAGATTCTAATAAATCGTAGTGATACTGCGACATTACAATAAGATCTGGATTTTCACCTGTTTGTGCTTTTGCTTTTGCAATACCACGAGAAAGGATTCTTAAAATGTAAGTATCTTTACTCGGATCTTGCATATCGCCTTCATTGATTACATCACCAGCACCATCAGCAGGGGAAGTTGTATCTGTACTATCTGCAAAATCAGATGCTAACAATACAGGTGTTTGCCAGAATGTGTTAGATGCAGGAGACAATGCAACAGTAATTCCTCCTACAGTTCCATTACCACTTCCTAATAAAACACCTAATGGATTAAAAGCATCTGTAGCCAAAGAAGTTGTAAACAGATTTTCAGCAACTGCTTTCTCTAACTGCTTTTGAAGGTTCTGCACTTTTGCACCTACAATGTTTTTAATAGCTTGTGGGCTATTCATTAACAAGGTTTCTTCTTTAGTTAAGAGGAAATGACCTGTTAGCATTGTTGGTTTATACGATGCTGTTTGTGCAATATCAGCCAATGCTGGTGTGTATGCACTGCCGATGGCGTGTTTATCACCAAATACGGTAGCACCACCAGCTTGATATTCTATAGGTACAACGATCTCACGACCATTGAATGTTTGTGCCTTCTGCTTCATTATAGCAAGTAATGGATGAGACTTCTTAAAGATGTTATCATACAAAACAGGCATATAATACTGCTGAATAAGGGCACTTAATGATGCGTTTCCTGTTCCAGAAACTGCTATGTTAGACATATTCTAACTCCTTATTACGGTTATTGATTGAAAAATGATGCGACATCAATATCTGCGTAAGTTTTCGGCTTACTTGCAGACTCTTTGACACCAGCATTTTTTGTTATGTTTACAGGAACATTTGGCTTTGGTTTTTCAGCTACAGGTTCAGCTTTTACCTTGTCGAAATTCATCACTTTGTATGCTTCTTCCAGGGTAAGTAACCGATCTGTGTCCTCATGTACTTTGATTGCAAAGGCCAACACATCATCTGCCTGTTCACTCGTCAATGAAAAGGTGTTTTGTAGTTGTATTAAACTGTTATCCAGTTCTCGCTCTGCTTCAATCGTAGCCAATCGTTCCTCTGCTTCGAGCAGTTGGTCCTGATAAGGATTCGGGAGTTCTGTATTTTCCATTGATAGGGAGTCTTGAAAGAGTTGCCCTGCTTCTTTTCCTATTTCATCCTCGATTGCTTCTCGCAATGTTTCGGTGAAATCTCCATTTTCCTTGATCTTTTCTATAAGCTGAACTAATGGCTCTACTGCTCTTCTTTGATCTGCCAACTGCTGGGCTTTTTCCGTATTGGATTTAGACCAGTCATGCCTGTTAAGCGAATCTTTACGCCATGTTTCTACATCATCCAATGTATACCTGGAGCCATCTTCTGTTTCGTAAACGTATTTGTCATCTTCATCTGTTGGTTCACTAACCGCTTCGGTTTGCTCTGGTTCACTGTCTGATACTTCTTGTTCAGCTTCTTGTGTTTCGGCTGGTTCTTTTGACTCTGTGGTCACAGCCTGTTCTGTATCGGACTCCTGGGTTGATTGCTCTTGAAAGAGTTCATCAGGAATCGAAATTTCGTGATAGCTACCTGATCCTGCTGGTGCTACCTGTTCACTTGCTTCCACGCTACTATTACCAATGGTAATCTGCTCGGATTCTGGTGTTACGTTTAAAGTTGTTGTACCTGTTACATTTACTTCTGCCATGATTATATTCCTTTCAGTTGGTCTTGCGACACTGGTTTGGTTGCAAAGAACATGAGTAAAACCGTTCTATTTCCTTTATGTGGCTCTACCATGTGCCTTACAGGGTTATTGAATTTTCCTGCTGTATAACACACACCCTTTAAATAATGGTCTTTGACTTCTGTCGGTTCTCCATCTATCTCAAAATATATTTTACCACCCGTATATTCATCGGACCTGGATAAGGATACTGTCGTACCATACTGACACCAGGCCATATGATTGTCTACAAACTCACCATTAATTAGCTTACATCCATCAAAATGCCATTCGTGGCCTTTTGGTCGTGTCTCAATTCGCCAATAGCTGGGAGATTTTAATACAAACTCATGGCCATCGACCTCTTTTTGGTACGCATTTGCCACTTTTTGGACAATTTCGTGACTAAAATCAGAAATCATAGCCCCTGTTTTCCCGTATTCCTTGACTTTTTGTGCTTCATCGGGTGTAAGTATGCCTTGTATTTGTCTAATCACTAATATTTTGCAGACTTGTACATGGCTTTTTTATACGCCTTGTAGCCTTTCTTTTTCTTTGCTTTGCTTTTTTTGTACTTCATATTATTTTTTAGAGGGAGCAGTTCTCATTTTTCCCTTTTTCATTCTATTTAATTTCCAAGCATTAAATTCAGCAGGAGACATATCACCAGGTGACTTTAACGTACTATCTGTTTTTACAGTTTTATTACCTGTAATTTTTGACATTGCTTTTTTATAAGCCTCTATTCCTGCTTTCGTGTACTTAAACTTTTTTGTTTTTCCTTTTTGTTTTATTTTTGGCATATTGTTTCCTGTATATTGATGGGCAAGAATAAACTCAACTCAAGCCCTGGGTTGTTCCATTTCTGGATCCTCCTGCCCACCAACCAATCCTGCTACGGTTATAATCCTATCCTGTATTTCTCTTGGAATGGACTGAAAATCTTCGGTTTCTGTTAGTGTTGGATTCTCGATAATCATTTGTGCCACCATTTCTTCTGCTGGTCCTCCTGGACCTTCAGCTAACAACTGTTGTACTGCACCTGTAAACTGCTGTTGTATCTGTTCCACTTGCTGTACTTGCTGTTGTGGTGACATTTGCTGATTTCTAACATAAAAGTTTTGTATGATCTGCTGTTTATCAGGCACATTCAAGGCATTTACTACTTCTTCGATGCCATATACACCTAACTGGAACAACTCCAATGCTCGTTCTTCATTGGCTACACGACCCTGGGCAAACCTGGATCCTGTGGCAACCTCAATGTCAAACTCGCTATCGATCATTCGCTTGGCTGTACCAGGATCAAACTCTGGTGTACCTTCCATATTACCATCGGCATCAAATACTGCTGTAGGATTGTACTCTACAAAGCTAAATGCACCCTCTGCATCACGCTCTCTAATGGACTTTATCTCTTCGTCATAGGTCAGGATCATTTGCACCATGTATTCGCCTATTTCTTTGGTAAGCCTTCCTACTTCTTTGTTAATTTTAAATCTTTGCCTGGTCTGACTGGCTTCCTGCAATGCAACAATCGCCCTACCTGATGAAACTCCTCCAGGTCTACGACCCTGGGTAACATCATTGACACCTGTAATGGATTCCATATACTGTGCGACCTGATTAATGTAGCCCTGGATATATCCTGGAATTGGTGGTGGCATCTCAAATGTAACATCTCCAGGCTCTACTACAGTTATTTCTTCACCAGGAGCCCCTGTAATTGGTCTTACCATCTGTCCTTTGGCTCGTTGCGTTACCTTACGAATTGGAAAACCTACCTTGCGTATATTCTCATTGATTGCACTAAAGGTTTCGTTAATTGCTTTGGTCTGGGTACGCACCAGTTCTGTCTCGCCAATACCCCAAAAGTTGTGTGGGCTCTTGTAATTAGATACCATAAACACTGGCATCCTGTATAATTCTAATGGTTCATCGACAATTAGCTTATCATCAACAATAACTGTATGCCTACCATTTGGATATTTTTCTTTATCGGCTTCATTGCTATAACATTCTATAACCAGGGCCATATCGTATTCACTTTCTACCTGGTAGCTTTCGATTCCCCCGTTGTCATTTGCCTGTTGATAGGATCTATAATCGTTTAGTTTGCCATCGCCACCTGTTTTTATACCAAATTCACGCTCTATTCTGCTGGTTTCCATTGGAACAGCAAACAAAAAGTATTCACCTCGCTTCAAATCCAATTCTGTTGCAAACGGATGTGGCATAACACTAAATGGATCAATTACCTGGATGTCAAAGCCCTTAAATACGCCCATATCGGACACTTCTGGTATAATTTGCAGGAATCCATTGCTATAAATCAGGCTATCCTTTACAGCCATAATAATTTTATTGTATAAATCTGTCTCTTCTACAATCTGCTGGAACCTTTTTTGCATCATATCAGCAAAGAATACATCGTTTTTTTCCCTGGGCATGACATCAATCGTAGGCTGAAAGTCGCTAATAACAGGTAAAATCGTCTCTACAACAGCTAATGGAAAGTTAAATATCATCCTGGACTGGCTTTCTGTGCCTTTGCTTGGACTTGCCCAGTGTCTACCATAGTACAATCGCTCGTTTTTACGCCATCTATCGGTCTGTTTCTCTCTTGCTTTCTTTGATTTGTCTAACCAGGATCGTATTTGTGGTATACGTTCTGCAATATCTGCTACTTCATTCAGCACATCTTGCTGTTTTTCTGGCATATAATCCATACCAGCCATTACTTACCTACCTTACTTTGTGCAATTTTATGTGCCTGGTCAAATGACTTGCCATCCTGCATTGCGTTACGCATCTCTCGTAAATGTTTTTTACTGTGATGCACAGAATGTTTTAGCATCATATCTACCTGTTCAGGAGATAAACCCATCAAAGACACACCTTTCAAGGTCTTTTTGTTCTTGGCAACCATTGCTTTACCATATTTTGCTTTTTCCATAGCTACGCTCTGGATGCTCTGGCGTTGTCTATAAGATTTGGATATGGTCTACCAGCCTTTTGTGCTAATGACTTCGCATATCTTTTTTGTGCTGGTGTTAGTTTCTTGCTTTTCTTCTTGGGATTCTTCTGTTCCCAAAATGGTTTATGTTTAGGCATTCCATAGATCCTTTCTGGACCAGTAATTAGGGCTAAAGATGTCTTTAGCTGTACTCTGTCCACTTTTGTTTTTAATTCCTGCTGATCGCTTTAAGTAATTATCTCGAGCCTTTGCACTGTAGTTATGTCGATAACTCTTGTGACCATAGTTTACGATCTTCACTTTGTCACCTTTCTTTGCAAGGACTCGCTTCTTAAATCTTCCTGGCCCTGTATATCGCTTCGGTTTGTTGTACCCTGGAAAGGTTTCTCCTCTGTACGTAACCGACATTAGATATTGTCCCATTGTGGCTGTGTTTGGTCTACATCCACGATAATCTTGTCAATAAATCTTTGTGTATCTGTACGGGTATCTGGCTTCTTACTGCTTTTGACCACCTCGCCAACTAAATACCGTAAACTATCCACTGCGTGATCGTCTTTCTTTAGTGGTTTCTCTGGCTGATTAAGGTCTATCCTGGATGCACTTGGCTGTTCCCACTGATAGTTTGTCATCTCACGCTTTAGATTCTCACAGCTACGGGTAATAAATATCTTATTGTTCTTGATATACTCTGTCACTTTGTCTATACCACCCTGGACATCGTTGTTTGCATTGATCACAGGAATACCCAGTTGTCTATACCTATTGCCTATGGTTTCTGGATCATCCTTTTTTCCTGCACCTGTAGACGGGTCAATCACATAGGTTTCGTACTTACCTTCGTTGAGATATGCCTTACACATTCTTGCATGATAGTCTACATCATGCCCAGCTTCGTAATGCTCTCTATATATCCAGATCTTATCATCCTGGTCTACTGCACCCCACAAGATAGCTGTAGGGTTTGTACGCCCATGATCAATGGCTATAAATCTTCTCCAGCCTGGATCAGGACTAAAATCAGGTACGATGTGTACACTGGGCTCGAAATCAGGATATATTTGTCCTTCAAAAGCATCCCAGGATCCGTATAAATAACGATTAACCCATATGTCATTGTAATTGTTCTTTAAGCTATCTACATACCCTTCTGGTAGGTTCTTTATGTTCTCTTCTGTCTTGGCATTAAACATGGTATTCCCTGGTACGGGATCATGGATAAATCGATGCCAGACCCAGTTATGCCCTAATGGGTTACCTGTGATCCAGCATTGCGGAGTGGATACCGCCCTTAAACGACCTAATAACGTAAGAAATACCTCTTCGGATACCTCTTCAGCCTGGTCTATGTAAAACCAGCCTAAATTAATGGATAACAGCTTTGCTGGATCATCCAGGGATCTAAATATAATCTCATGCCCGTTGGCAAAGATGCACCTATTTTCCTGCTTTTTGTATTCATAATGCACACCTGGAAGGAATCCACATAAGTGTAATAATTCAAAAAAAGTACGTTGCGTACTGTCTCGTAATTCTGGGTAGGTTTGCCTGGCTATCATGCCTAATTGTGGCTTTTGTTTTGGATCCAGGACTCGTGTTATGCCTTTTAATATTCCTGCAAAGGTTTTCCCGTTACCGATGCCACCAAAAAAAGCAATTACCTGATCCTGGCAGTTCATAAATCTTGCTTGGTTTAGGTTTAGTTTTATTTTAGACATCGGCTAACTCTATCTGTACAACTGGCATCTTGATCTCGCCATCTACCTTGTGCTTTTCTGTAAACATTGCCAGGTGTTTGCCCTGGAGTTCACTTGCTTTCAAGCTGACTGTATACTGTTCACTTCCTTCGGCCTTCTTGCGTACTCTTTCTATATCTTCCAGGACTTTATCTGCTGTTAATTGTATTCTCTTCTCTCTTTCACCTTTTAACCGCTGTATTTCTGCCTGTATGTGAGGTTTTGTGAGGTTTTCGTATCCCATTTCCTTTGCAGTTTTTTCGCTGTATCCTGACCGAATACAGGCCTGTGTAGCATTCAAATCAATTAGATACTCCTTGCAAAACATTTTTTGCTTTGTATTCAGTTTAGCTGTAGCCAATGATCACCTCTGCTGGATAGTAACCAAAACGCATAGCACTTACAGCCAAATGTGCCCAGAGAAGCTGGATGTCATCAAAGTCATCAAATGCGTACTCAACATCAATACTTACACCTGGTCCCAATTCGGTTGTTCCTCTGGTTCAGTCTTGTTAAGGTCTATGGAAGGAGAGAGGGACCTGTTTGTCTGTCCTCTATGATACACCCAGGCCCCCATGTAAAATGCAAAAAGGGTAATCGTTCCCTGCACTACTAAATAAAAAAGTTCATTCATTTGTATGTCAAAATTCAAAATAGTGAGCAACCAGATGCAAATTTTCTATGATTTTTTATATCGTTTTTCAATATCCCACCCCCATTTTCTTAACTCAACTACCCCACCTCTGGTGTATGATTTAATAAATGCTTCCTG